>CERI01044085.1_pt1 | contig 16571 bp, 16 predicted proteins | sample 350261 | NCBI WGS metagenome assembly CERI01 (sample SAMEA2620979, study PRJEB7988) | marine metagenome | isolation source: saline water (ENVO:00002010), including
TGAAGAAACTAATAAACAAGGAATTATGACACGTCCTATATGGACGTTAATGTATCGCCTTCCAATGTATAAAAAGGTGCAAAGAGATAGTCAAAAAAATGCTGAATATTTAGAGCAAAGAATAGTTAATTTACCGAGCTCAGCAATATTATGAAAAATATATATTTAATAGGTGGGGGTGGACATTGTCATTCTTGTATTGATGTCATTGAACAAGAAAATAAATATGAGATAAAAGGTATATTTGATTTATCTAGTAATATTGGGAAAGATATTCTTGGCTATAAAGTAATTGGCACAGATAATGATATTAATTCTTACGTCAAAAAAGAGAACTACTTCTTAGTCACTATTGGCCAAATAGGAGGCCCTAAAAAAAGATTGGATTATCTTCAATTGAATTTAGCAACCATTATATCTCCTAGAGCGTATGTGTCAAAAAATAGTACTATAGAAAGTGGCACAATTATAATGCATGATGCAATAATTAATGCAAATACTAAAATTGGCTCCAATTGTATTATAAATTCAAAAGCTTTAATCGAACATGATGTTATTATAGGAAATAATTGTCATATTTCAACTGCGGCCGTAGTCAACGGCTCTGTTATAGTGGGGAATGATACTTTTGTTGGTAGTGGTGCAATTACTAAAAATAATATTATAATTCCTGAAAAATCGTTCGTTAAAGCAAATTCAACGGTCAAATAGATGTGCGTAAAAATTATAGCAGAAGCTGGAGTTAATCATAATGGCGACATTAATTTAGCAAAAGAATTGATTAATATAGCTAGCGATGCTAATGCGGACTATATAAAGTTTCAATCATTTAAAGCAGAAAGCTTAGCCACAAAAGAGGCAGAAAAAAGTGACTATCAAAAATCAAATACCAAAAATGACGACACGCAATATAATATGCTCAAAAGTTTAGAATTAAGTAAAAAAGATCATATAGAATTAATTAATTATTGCCACTACAAAGACATTAAATTTCTATCTTCTGCTTTTGATTTAGATAGTTTAGATTTTTTACTAGACCTAGAATGTGAGTTAATAAAAATACCTAGTGGAGAAATTAACAACTACTATTACTTAGAAAAGATTTCTCGTCAAGAAATTCCCGTTATTTTATCTACGGGAATGTCTACAATCAATGAAATTGAATCTGCAATAAAAATTCTTACATCTAATAAACTTTCGATTAATGACATAACAATTTTACATTGTAATACTGAGTATCCCACTCCTATGATAGATGTCAATTTAAAAGCTATGCTAAAAATTAAAGAACATTTTAATGTTGATATCGGTTACAGCGATCATACCTTGGGAATAGAAGTTCCGATAGCAGCAGTCGCTCTGGGAGCTAGAGTAATTGAAAAGCATTTTACAATTGATAGATCTTTAGAAGGTCCTGATCATGCTTGTTCTTTAGAGCCGTTGGAGTTGAAAAATATGATCGATGCTATCAGAAATATTGAAATTGCATGCTCTGGAGATGGGAATAAATATCCAACTGCTTCAGAAATAAAAAATAAATTAATAGTAAGAAAAAGTCTTTATTCAAGTAAAGATATAAAAAAAGGCACTAAGCTTACCAAAGATATGATTATTGCACTTAGACCAGGAGATGGTATTTCTCCAATGGAAATTCCAAATTTAGTTGGTAAAACATTCAAAAGAAATCTTAAGGTATCAGAAAAAATTACTTATGAAGATTTTGAAGAATAGTAATAAAAGACAGTTGAAGATTGGCCTATTAACAAGTTCGAGAGCTGACTACGGCATATATAAACCATTGTTAAAAAAAATTTCTCAAGTCAAAGCTATTGATTTAACTATCATTGCTTTTGGGATGCATCTTAAAAAAAAATATGGACAAACAATTAATGATATTAATAGAGATAATTTAGGCAATGTAAATATTATAAAAGGTATGTCAAACAAAGATTCTCCTTTAGATATTGCGAATTCATATGGACAATTAATAAAAGAATTTTCTTCATACTGGGGAAATAATAAATTTGATTATGTAATTGCTCTTGGAGATAGATTTGAAATGAGCGCCGCTGTTCAATCAGGAATTCCTTTTGAAGTTAAGTTTATCCACTTGCATGGCGGAGAAACAACTCTTGGTTCTGTAGATAATATTTATCGTCACCAAATAACATTAGCTTCTAAGATTCATTTTGTAGCAACAGATCATTATTTAAAGAAAGTATCCAGCATCACTGGAAGTAAAAAAAATATATACAACCATGGAGCCTTAAGTCTCGATGGTATAAACGAAATGAAATTGCCCGATTGGCCATATGTTTGCCAAAAATTTTGTATTCCTCATAAAAATTTTGTATTAGTTACTTTTCATCCAGAAACTATAGGATTAGTTAAAAATAAGGTGTACACAAATGTTGTTTTTGAAAGTTTAAAAAAAATAAGCAAGGATACTAATATCGTCATTACGCTTCCAAATGCTGATGCTGCAGGTGATTTATATAGAAACTCTATGATTAAATTATCAAAATTGTATCCAAAAAAAATATCTATAGTAGAAAATTTTGGTCGTGAAAACTATTTTTCAGCTATGAAGCATGCATCAATGATGATTGGTAACACTTCTAGTGGTATACTAGAGTCGGCTTCATTTAAAAAGTATGTTATTAATGTTGGTGACAGACAAAAAGGCAGATTAAAAAACAAAAATGTATTTGATATACCATTTTCAGAAGATAATATTATTCAAAAATATAACTCTATCAAAAAACTAACTGAATATTCTGGTAAAAATATTTTTTTCAAAAAAAATACAGCTGAAAAAATTATAGAAACTATTAAAAAATATGACATATAAAAAACATATAGCTTATTCTAATATCATAGCAAAAGAAGGTTTGAGGAAATTAAATAATCTAAATTTAGACAAAGTTTTATTCTTAGTAGATAAGAAAGATAAACTTATTGGCAGTTTAACTGACGGAGACTTAAGAAGAGGGTTGCTTTCTGGTTTGACCATAAGCGATCCGGTGAAAAAGTTTGCAAAAGATACCCCTGCGTATATTAATAAATCAAACTATTCTGTGAACGATTTAGTATCTTTACGAAAGAAATTTGAAATCATACCGGTTCTGAATAATAAAAATGAAATAGTTGATGTAATCAATTTTAGAATTCAAGATAGTTACTTGCCGGTAGATGCTGTATTAATGGCAGGTGGATTGGGATCTAGGTTAAAATCGTTAACAAAAACAACTCCTAAACCGCTACTCAAAGTTGGAGATAAATCTTCAATTCAACACAATATTGACAGGTTAACAAAATTTGGAATTAGCAATTACCACTTTTGCTTAAACCATATGAAAGAAAAAATAGAAAATCATTTAAATAAAATTTATGGGAATAAAGAATACAAAAACTTAAATCTAAATTATATTTATGAAAAATTTGCAATGGGGACTATAGGATCTGTATCTCAGATCAGCAATTTTAAGAATGAATATGCTCTAATAACTAATGCTGATGTTATTACTAAAATAGACTATGAGAAATTTTTTCTAGATTTTAAAAATAAAAATGCAGATTTATCTATGATAACTATTCCCTATTCAATAAATATCCCATATGGTGTTACTTCAATTGAAACTAGTGATAATAGTATTGTATCTTTAGACGAAAAGCCTAAGTATACTCACTATTGTAATGCAGGAATATATTTATTAAAAAAATCTATTATTTCTGAAATCCCAAAAAATGAACATTTTAATGCAACTGATTTGGTAAAAAAACTAATTAAAAATAAGTCTAAAGTGATTTCACATCCAACTCATGACTATTGGATGGATATTGGCTCTGTTGAAGATTATGAACAAGCTAATAAGGATATTAAAAATTTAAACTTATGAAAAAATTAGTAGTAATACCAGCAAGAGCTGGCTCAAAAAGATTGCCCAATAAAAATTTAAAAATATTAGACAATAAACCGCTAATAATGCATACCGTTGATATTGCGAGAAAAATGTTTAATGATAATGAAATATGTATTAGCACCGATTCAACTAAAATTAAATCAGTTATTGAAAAAGCAGGTTTGCATGTACCTTTTTTAAGACCGGAAGAACTAGCTCAAGATACTTCTTCAACAGAAGATGTTTTGATGCATGCATTAAATTGGTACAATCAAAATGGATATGAACCAGATATCATTATTTTATTACAACCAACCTCCCCTTTTAGAAAATTAGAAGATATTAAAAATGCTGTTCAAAAATTTTCTATGAAAATAGATATGGTTGTTTCTGTAAAAGAAGGTAAAGCAAATCCATATTTTAATATATACGAAGAAAATGACAACGGATTCTTAAAAAAAAGTAAAAAAAGTACTTTCGATAGATACCAGGACTGTCCAACAGTTTGGGAATTTAATGGATCAATCTACGTAATAAATACAGCTATGCTTAAGATAAAAGGTTTTAGTAATTTTGATAAAATTATAAAATATAAAATTGACAATCCTATTTACTCATTAGATATTGATACAGAATATGATTGGTTAATTGCAAATACATTCATTGAGCAAAAAATATGAAAACAATTAGAATAATTCCTAGGCTGGATATTAAGGGACCTAACTTAGTAAAAGGAATACATTTAGAGGGGCTGAGAGTTCTTGGTAAGCCAGCTGACTTTGCAAAGTATTATTACGAAAATGGAGCAGATGAATTAATATTTATGGATGTTGTAGCTTCTCTTTATGAACGTAACAGCTTACATGATATAATTTCTGAAACAGCAAAAAATAAGTTTATTCCAATAACAGTTGGAGGAGGATTGAGAACAATATCTGATATAAAAGAAGTTTTGAGAGTAGGAGCTGATAAAGTTTGTTTAAATACAGCAGCAATTAAAGATCCGGAATTAATTAAGGTTGCTTCTCGAAAATTTGGTTCTTCTACTATTGTTGTTTCAATAGAAGCAATAAAAGAAGAAAATGGCAAGTATCTTGCTTATACAGATAATGGAAGAGAATATACTGGAATAGACGTTTTCGAATGGGCTAAAAAGGTTAATGAATCAGGAGCCGGTGAAATAGTAATAACTTCTGTAGATAAAGAAGGAACCGGACAGGGATTTGACATAGATTTAATTTCAAAAATTAGCAGTATAGTTAATATACCCGTAATAGCGCACGGTGGAGCTGGCAACAAACAACATGTAGTTGACTTAATTAAAGAAAATACAATTGACGCTGTAATGCTATCTTCTTTGTTTCACTACCAATTCATCAAAGAAAATGAATCAAGAATATCCTCCGAAGAAGGCAACATTGAGTTTTTAAAACAAAAAAGGAATTTTCACACTTTTGAACCTTGCAACATACTTGACTTAAAAACTACTTTAATTGAAAATAAAATTGAGTGTAGGATATAATGACAAAAAATGAAAAAAAAGTTATTATAATTGATTATCAACTGGGCAATCTCTTTAGTGTAAAACAGGCTTGCGACACTATTGGATTAAATGCTGTTATAAGCATAAGCAAAGATGATATTTTGTCTGCCGATGCTCTTATTCTTCCTGGTGTTGGCGCATTTATTGAAGCAATGAAAAATTTAGAAAATCTTGATTTAATTAATGCAATAAAAAGTAAGGTAAATTCTGGAACCCCTATATTTGGTATTTGCTTAGGTCTTCAATTACTTTTTACAAAAAGTGAAGAGTTTGGATCTGCAAATGGATTAGATTTAATACCAGGAGTAATAAAAAAATTTTCTGGGAATTTAGGTGGTGAGAAAATAAAGGTTCCTCATATTATGTGGAATCAAATATATATGTCTAATAAATCTTGGACAGAAACTGCTCTAAGGGACTTAAAAGATTATGAATTTATGTATTTCATTCATTCATATTATGTCAAACCAGATAATTTAGATTGCATTTTAACTAATACAAATTATTCAGGAAAAGAATTTTGTTCATCGGTAATACATAAAAATATATTTGCTACCCAATTTCATCCAGAGAAAAGTACAGATAAAGGAATATCTATTTACAAAAATTGGGGATTAATGAATAAATTGATATAATAACTAGAAATAGAAATAGAAATTAGAGGCAAATTATTATGAATAGTAAAAAAAAATTAGATGCATATTATGGCTTACCAAGTAATGTAGAATTTTGTACAAAGTGTGTTATGTCGAATCAAAGACCTACATCTACAGCTGAGTTTAAACATACCAAAGAAAGCAAGAAGGATACTATGAATTTTGACCAAAATGGGGTCTGTGACGCTTGCTTAATGCATGAAATTAAAGACAATATTAACTGGGGTATGCGTGAAAAAGAATTAATTAAGCTTTTGGACAAGCACAGGAAAAATGATGGTTCTTATGATTGCTTGGTTCCTGGAAGTGGCGGTAAAGATAGTGCTTACCAGGCACATATATTAAAATATAAATATAAGATGAATCCCTTAACAGTTACTTGGCCTCCAATACTTTATACAGATTATGGGCTCAGAAACTGGAGAAATTGGCTTGATGCTGGATTTGATAATATATCATTTTACAGAAATGGTAAAGTAATGAAATTATTAACAAGATTGTCTATTGAAAATTTACTGCATCCTTTTCAAACGTTTATCCTAGGACAAAAAAACCTTGCACCTAAGATTGCAGCTCAACATGGTATAAGCTTAGTATTTTATGGTGAAAATGAAGCTGAATATGGTAATCCTATTGCAGATAATACAACCTCTCTTAGAGATAAGTCTTATTTTAGTTTTGAAAATTTAGATGATGTATTTTTAGCCGGAGTTTCAATTAATGAATTGATGGAAAAATATGATGTTAGATTGAGTGATTTAATGTCATTTCTTCCCCCTCAAGTTGAAGATTTAAAAAAAACAAATATAGAAGTTCATTACTTGGGATATTATTTAAAATGGACACCGCAGGAAGTTTACTATTATGCTGTTGAAAATACAGGTTTTAAGGCTAGACCTCATAGAACTCAAGGAACTTTTAGCAAATATAGTGGTATTGATGATAAAATTGATGATTTACATTTTTATACGACATTCATAAAGTTTGGTATTGGTAGAGCTACCTATGATGCTGCACAAGAAATCAGAAATAGACACTTAACGCGAGAAGAAGGTCAAGCTCTTGTTAGGCGATTTGATGGCGAGTTTCCAGATAGATACTTTGATGATATAATGAAATACATTGAGATGGACCCGGAATATTTTCATAAACTCTGTGATCAATTTAGATCGCCTCATCTTTGGAATAAGGATAAAAATGGTGAATGGAGATTAAGACATAACGTATCAAATACAGGATTAGATGATTAATTATTTTATAAGTTAGGTTTATGAAAAAAATATTTATCATAGGAGCAGGTCAATTAGGCAGTAGACATCTTCAGGCATTAAAAAGTATAAAAATTCCATTGGATATTAATGTTATAGATCCTAGCAAAAAATCATTGGATATAGCTAAAGAAAGGTTTGATTCAATTAAAATAATCGATTACAATAATGTTTCATACTATGAATCGATTAATGATATTGATAGCCTTTCAATAGTCGATCTTGTAATTATTGCAACTGCTTCAAATGTAAGATGTCAAGCAACTATTCAATTACTAAACAAGTTTACAGTAAAAACAATTATTTTTGAAAAAATACTATTTAATAAACCCGATGATTATTCTAAAATTCATAAACTATTAAAATCAAACAATATCGATGCTTACGTGAACTGCCCTATGCGAATGATGTCTTTTTATAAAGATATAAAAACATCTTTCGAAGGAAGTACATTTAAATATATCGTTTCTGGCAGTCAATATGGATTAGTCACAAATCTTATTCATTATTTAGATCATATATCTTATTTAAATCTAAACTCAGAATATACATGTAACACAAATTTTATGGATAAAGAATTGATTGAGAGCAAACGAAAAGGGTTTTATGATTTGAATGGTACTTTTCAAGCTAATTTCAAAAATGGTACTCAAGGTTTTATTAATTGCGAGTCTAAAGGAAATTCTCCTGTAATTATACAGGCTTTTAACGACAAGGTTCACTTTATATCAAGGGAATCTGAAGGTAAAGTTTTAATTGCAAGGGCTGAGCATGGCTGGGAATGGGAAGAAATAGAATTTGAAATTCCTTTTCAAAGCCAATTGACTACTATCTTAGTTGAAGATATTTTATCTAAAAATAGTTGCTTGCTTCCATCATACGAAGAGAGCATGAAAATACATTTACCATATCTAGACTCATTGCTCCAATTCATTAATAGTAATTCTAATATGAAATTAGACCACTACCCTTTCACATAATAAAAAATATGAAAAAATACACAAAAATACTTATTGTAGGCGCTGGACCAATGGCTATAGAGTATGCCAAAGTATTACAGGCACAGAAAAGTGAATTTATTACTGTAGGGAATACCAAAGTAGGTGCTAATAATTTTAAAAAAGATATTAAAACACATGTTGTTTTGGGCGGAATTGATAATTGGTTAAAAAATAACTCGTCTATTGATTTTAGTTTATACAAAGTAATCGTAGCAGTAAATGAACATTTACTAGGCAAGGTAACTAAAATCTTAATCAATGCCGGGTTTAAAGATATTCTTCTAGAAAAACCTGGCGGATTAAATAATGATGATATACAAAGCGTAAACTCTTTAGCAATTGAAAAAAAAGTAAATATATACATTGCTTACAATAGACGTTTTTTCGCCTCAACTCTTAAAGTTAAAGATCTTATTAAAGCAGACGGTGGAGTAACTTCATTTAATTTTGAATTTACGGAATGGGGTCACATCATTAAAGACCTTGATAAAAATAAAGAAATACTTAACGAATGGCTTATACAAAACTCGTCACATGTAGTAGATTTAGCATTTAGCATAGGTGGCAATGCTGTAAACATGAAAAGTTTTGTTTCTGGAGGTCAATCATGGCATCCAAAAGGAACAATTTTTTCAGGTGCAGGTATCACAGATAAAGGTGCACTATTCTCATATAATGCAAACTGGGATTCTGCAGGAAGATGGTGGGTTGAATTCTTAACTAAGGAGAATCGATATATTATGAAGCCAATGGAACAGCTATTTGTCCAAAAAAAAGGTTCTATTGCATTAGACAAAATTGAACTTGACGATGATTTAGATAAAACTTTTAAACCAGGTTTATATAAACAAGTAGAGGCATATCTCAATTGGCCAGATAAGTTAATGAATATTAATGATCAAGTAATGATGCTACCAAATTATAACAAAATACTTAGCGGTATTGATTCTAAGTGATAGAGATAGTCGACAGCAATATATTAGCACTACTAAAATTCAAATTTTAAAATTTTTTATCGTTAACAATAAAAAATTGGAGTGGTTACATAATGATTAATAGAATAAAAAATTTACGTAGATTTAGCGTAATTGTTAGTTTTGCTGGTCTATATAATGCGTTTAGGTTTTTTATAAGAATTAAAAAAATTCCTCAAGTAGATATTCTATATTCGTGTCATGATAATAGTAGACCAATCTTATTAGACGGTAAATATTACAGCCCACTAATAGACAGCCTTGCTATGAAATTGAACAATTATTCTCATATAACATTAGCTTTACCATTTTCTAAATATAGCGGAAATAAAACATCTGGCAACACTGTTAATTTGAATTTATATGTAATAGCTGCTTTATTAAAAAGGTTTTTAACCTCAGGTTCTATTGCTTTAAAAAACATAAAAAATGATCCTTTAATCAAATTCTATAATAAACTATATCAAAAAATAAATTTAAAGCTGATCATTGGAGTGCTACCATCAATTGAGATGTGTATCGCAGCAAAGAATAATAACATAAAAATTATGGATGTACAGCACGGAATTATTGAAAGTGATGATCCGGATAGCTACTACTCATTAGATAAAAGAGCATTATACCAAAACTCTGGTTGGCCAGATTATATTTTATGTAGAAATGAACAGTCTTATAAAACAGTCTTGAAACTAAAAGATTATACAAAACCTTTTCTAATTGGAAATTTAAATAAATTTTTTTACGAAAATATTTATCCCAACAAAGAAAGAATTCCATTATTTAAAACAAAAGGAGAAACTATTCTATTTACTTTTCAGGATTTTAATCGCATACCAGATATCTCCTCTTTTACTAAAAGCAATATGAACGCGGGTATAATTTTTCCTAATGCGTTATTAAAATTGATTTCAGAGTCAAATTATAATTTTTTATTAAAATTACATCCATCACAAATTCATAAAAAAGACTTGTTTAAATTACATAATAAAGCTTTTGAAAAAATGTTTGATGGCTATGATAATATAGATTACATAAACTGTAACCAAATGCCATTGGAATATTCACTTACCGAAAGCGATCTTCATATCACTTTCAATTCAGCTACTCTTTATGATGCTATGGATTATGGGTTAAAAACTATACTATTAGATGAAAATCTTGAAAGATTAAACAATTATTATGGTGAGATAATGGATTCAAATTCTGTAGTAGTTGATTCTAAACTAGAAATTGATTTTTCAGAACACTTTGATGAAAAAAATCAAAAAAACCAAGACGGATTATTAAATAATTTCAATTTTGAAAATTTCATTTTAAAGAATATTTGATGGTTTTAAAAAGAACATCTTTGGTTAAGTTTTTATTTTTTCTTTTCCTTTTTTTACATTCAGTCCCATTAATATTTAATCAAAGTTATCAAATTATAACAATTTTAAACTATTCAATTGTTATCTTTTCTCTATTAATAATTTCTTCTTTTAACAATAAGAAGATGTCTCTTATTTCAATTATTTATATGAGCTTGATATGCATATCGGTAGGTATGTCTGTCTTGGGATTTTCCGGCTCCATTTCTTCGCTAATTATGGCAGCATCTCTTCCTCATTTTCTTTTTAGTGGCGTGAATTCAAAAAAAGATTTTTTGCAATTATTTTATCAACCAATAATTTTATCCTCATTTTTACTGATAATTTTTAGTGCATTTTTGTATACTAGCGTAAAGGATAATCTAGGTAGCTATAGTTATCTTACTTTTTTGGGTGAATATTTTGTTATAGCTAGCATCAATTATGTACCTTTAGTTTTTATATCAATGAGTTTAATTGCATATTCAATATTTAAAACCAAAGCAGATCATTTAGGCAGTTCGCGCAATGATATGATTCTGTTCAATTTATTAGTTTTATTAACCATTTTTTATAGCAGTATTTTTTTAACGAGAAGTGTTTTTATGAGTTCGTTAATTTTGTTGTATGCACACCTTAAAAAAGTAAGAATTTTACTTTTACTTTCAATACCAATTGGTGTGGTTTATAATATTGACATCATCATTCCAATTTTTAGCAACTTTTTTGGTGCAGATAATTTTTTTGATATTATTTTATCTGCTGATTCTAGAACTGATTCAGCGCGAAATCTTATCAACTCTTCTTTATATAATATTTTTTATAATCTCGATTATAGCAATCAAATGTCTTATTCTACTATAACAAATTTATTATTTTCAATGTTTCCGTTGACATTTATTTTCTTATATAGCCCTTTTAATGCCTTAATTGAAATAATCAAAAAAAGGGAAATTAATTTGTTTTTAGTTTTTTTATCTTCATTTACTGTAGTTTTATTTCAAATGGATTTTTTCTCAATATTCGCATTTTTCTTTTTTACAGAATACGTTAAATTTTTTATTAATGAAGAGCATGATATTTAAATTTTTAAACTCAAGATTTGATTACCTTATTTTATTAATAAATGAGTTATTTACTAAATCTTTCTCGTTTATTTTATTTTGGTTTTTAGGAATTAACCTCCTTAATAATGAGCTGTCTGAATTTCTAATAGAAATGCCATTTATTTTTTTATTTTCATTAGTATTATCTTTTGGTCTTCATACCTTCTTTCTAGATCAAAAGAAAAGTAGCACAGATACATTTAGAAAACAGATATCTTTTGCATTAGGATTAGTACTAATTATTAATCTAATTATAGTATTAACTCTTTGTATTTGTTTTTTTTTAAATTTTATTAGCTTTAATTCTTTAATTGTTTTTTTAGTTGCAGTATCTTTGAATATAAATACAATTTTGTCTGAATATTTTTTTGTTTTAAAAAAATATCGTACTATGGCTTTGACTAGCATAGTTCCTAAGTTATTATTTTTTGCGGGTCTTTTAGTTTTAGAAAATTATTATTCTATTAATAAAAATTTTGTTTATCTAACAATAATACTTACTCATATTGTTAGTTCAATTCATATTTTTTTTAATATAAATATCAGATTTAATATAAAAGACATAATCAAATATTTTCAATTTTCATGGATACTGACTTTACAATATTTTTTGGCATATCTTGCATACGTAAGCTTTAGATATTTTATTAACATTTCAGATGACTCTAGCTATTTAATTGAATTCAGTATCTTGCAAACCTATATGGGAGTTTTTGCTTTATTGATTGCAGTTGCAAATCGTTTTTTGATTCATGATTTGTATGAATCCTTAATTGCTAACTCCGTAAATAAGGTTGTTTCATTTAAGTTTTCTTTTTTTAATAAGTTGTTTCTTTTAATGAGTTTTTTGTATTTAAACCTTGTTATTTATTACTCATCTGTAAAACTTGATATTGGGGTTACTTTAACTTTATTTATTGGAATATTTTTTATAATGCTAGCATCATTATTCAACTTTATATCTCAATATTATAAATCAATTATTATTTTCGATAAAAAGTTTGCATTCATACTGTATGTTAATTTGTTTTCTTCTTTGATAACGCTTATTCTGTCTTATCTTTCTTTAATTTCTAAAATAAATGTTTTATATGCATTTTCTATAGTCATTGTTAATCTAATATTATTTTTATTTTATAGATCAAAAGTTGACCTATCCTTTTTTCATAAATTAATTCCTTCAAATTTTATTTATAAAATGATTTTACTATTATTTATATTTCTTTTATTAGAGTACTACGTTTATACATTTAATTTCTTTATAATCCCTATAAATATTCTTATTCTACTTTTTTTCTTTTTGGATTTAATAAATTTTTTATTAAAAAATAAATTATTATCCTCTAAATTTTAGTAATCAAGTATATAAAATGTATAACGACGGGATTTACAGGTAGTCGCAATTTTGTAATTCACTGCTAGGAAAAAATATAAATTTTATAAAATAATTTTATATATTAAAAAAATTTAAAGACATATTTATTGTCACATTAGAAAAGTAAGGATAGAACAATGAAGATAGGTATTGTAGGAAAAGGATTTGTTGGAAGTGCTGTGCAGTTTGGTTTTTCTCCTAACGCCGGTTGTGAGGCTCAAGTAAAAGTATACGATAAAGATCCTAACAGATCTCAACATTCCCTTAAAGAAGTCTTAGATAATTCGGATTTTATTTTTTTGTCGGTACCTACGCCTGCAAATGTTGACGGATCAATAAATTTAGATATTGTAGATGAAGCTTTAACTTCAATTGACAAAATTAATAGTAGAGAAAATATTATTCTACTTCGTTCAACGATGATTCCTGGATCAACTAATAAATTTGCTAAAAAATATCCAAAACTTAATCTAGTTTTTAATCCAGAATTTTTGACTGAAAGAAGTGCTAAGTTTGATTTCCTTAATCAGTCGAGATATATAGTAGGAGGGAATCCTCTGTACACTTCCAAAGTCATTGAGATGTATCGTTGGAGATTTGGCCAATCAATTTCAGTTATTGAAACTAATACTGAAACAGCAGAACTAATTAAGTATATGAGTAATTGTTTCTTAGCTACCAAAGTATCATTTATGAATGAAATGAAACTAGTATCTGATGCATGTGGTGCTGATTGGGAAATGGCAGTAGAAGGCTTTGTTAGAGATGGCAGGATAGGTCATTCACATATTAATGTTCCAGGACACGATGGCAAATTAGGCTTTGGAGGAGTTTGTTTTCCAAAGGATATTATGGCTATGATAAATTTAGGACAATCTTTAGGTCTAAATATGCATACTCTTTTGGGTGCATGGAAAACTAATTTAGATGTTCGTCCTGAAAAAGATTGGGAAAAACTAAAGGGTCAAGCTATTGTCAAAACATAAAAGTTTTTTTAACCTATATTGAAAGCCATCTATTGTTTTTAAGGGTCCAATCTACTACTTGCTCCAGTCTTTTAAATGCAGATTTAGGAGTCCACCCCATATCTTTCATTTTTTCACCATCCAAAGCATAGCGCAGGTCATGGCCTGGTCTTTGAGAATGAAAATCTACCATTTTGTATCTCAGATCTTTTTTTTGCGATTGAGCTATAAACTGTGCTAATTCCAAATTATCGATTTCGTCTTTTCCTACAATATTAAATTTTTGACATTTCGCACCTGTATCATCAGGTTGCATACTAGAAATATTATAATTATATAAAAATAATAATGCATTTGCCACATCTTCAGCATGAATATAATGACGTGATCCAGCAATTGTTTTTTCTGCATTTGCGTGTACCGTAACCCTCTCACCATCCCTAACTTTTTTTATAACCATGGGAATGTATTTTTCTGGATTTTGTCTTTCTCCAAATACATTCATAGTATGGGTAATAAATGATGGTAGTCCATATGTATTTTCGTACGCAACTACCAGCTCTTCTGCTCCGGCCTTTGATGCTGAATAAGGATTTGTAGAATTATATCTATCATTCTCCTTATAATTTATTCCCTTAGGAGCCGGTCCAAAAACTTCATCAGTGCTGAAATATGCAAATCTTTCTAGGTGGTCTAACTTTCTGGCATAATCTAAGATATGTGCTGTACCTACAACATTATCCATTACAAATTCTAAAGGGTAAGTAATTGAGCGATCTACGTGAGATCCAGCAGCTAAATGACTAATTAAATCTATCTTTCCAATAGTTGCTGCAATTTCAGGATTTATCTCAGCTTTCAAATCATGATGTATAACTCTTACTCGTTTTTGCTCTTTTTCGGGATATGCAGATACTACTTCTTTAAGTCGGTTTAGATTACCACTAAAATCAAGCCTATCTAAAGTTATAACCTCCCAATCAGTGCTTGAAAGAATTTTATCCACAACATGATGAGCTATAAAACCTGCTCCGCCAGTAATAAGAATCTTTTTACTCATATTATTTTATTCCATGTAAAAGTTTATAATTACTAATCCAATCTAAAATATCTAAAGTTGGTTCCCAATCTAATAATTTTTTTGCTTTTTTAATATCTGCTAAGTTTGCATAGGGCTCGTTAACTGGATTTAAATATTTTCTCGAACCACCCAAGCTTTTAGCGAGGGTATTAATAGATATATTTTTTCCTGAACCAATATTGATAATCTCTCCTTTCCCAACAAGGCTTGATTTTGAAGCTAGAATATTTGCGCTGACTACATCTTTGACATAAGTAAAATCTCTTCTTTGTTTACCATCTCCATTAATTGTCAGTTGTTGATTACTTAACAATTGATCGATAAAAATACCTACTACAGTAGCATATGCACCTCCTAGGTTTTGTCTTTCTCCAAAAACATTAAAATACCTTAGAGAAACAGTTTCAAGGGAGTATATATTTGAAAACATTTTACAGCAAAGCTCTCCATAATATTTTTGGTTAGCATACGGCGAAACTGGATTAGCTATATCGCTTTCTTTGCTTGGGAGTTTTTCAGTTGGTCCATAAACAGAGGAAGATGCACTATAAATAATCCTTCTAACTTTCATATCAACAGCACATTTAAGTATATTGATAGTGCCTAAAGTATTATTTACTTCATACTTTATTGGATTAAAAATAGAGGGCTGGACTCTCGCAAGTGCAGCGCAATGAAAAATTACCTCAGAAGATTGAATAGCATCTTTAATAGCTGATTGTTTCTCTGTATTTGAAAGATCTATATCAAAGTAGGTAGCATTTTTATTACAATTTTCTTTTTTACCCGAAGAGAAATTATCTATTACAACTACCTCATTTCCCTCATATAAAAGCCTGTCAACCAAATTAGAGCCTATGAAACCCGCTCCTCCTGTTACTACACATTTCATCGTTAACGTTTTAATTCAGCAATCAGTATATCTACTTGGGATTCTGATATATATGGATGCATTGGCAAACTAATAATGGTTTGAGAAAGTTTTTCAGATATAGGGAAACTCCCCTCTGAATAGTCTAAATATTTAAAAGCATTCATCAAGTGAATAGGAAATTTATAATATACAACTGTAGGTATTTTCTTTGAATTAAGCTTACTTATTAAGCTATTCCTTTTTTCATTCGAACCTAAAGTAATTGAAAATAACGCATGAGCAGAATGATAGTTTTTAGGATGATATTGTGCATTATTTAAATACTTTCTATAGTTGTCATCTACAGCATTTCTCATTTCTAACTCTTCATCAAAGATAGAGAGTTTTTCAAGCAATACAGCAGCTTGAATGCTATCTAACCTACCATTAAGTCCAATCATTTCAGAATTATATTTATCAACTTTGGTACCATGAATTCTA
>CERI01117645.1_pt1 | contig 16548 bp, 11 predicted proteins | sample 350261 | NCBI WGS metagenome assembly CERI01 (sample SAMEA2620979, study PRJEB7988) | marine metagenome | isolation source: saline water (ENVO:00002010), including
AATAACACCAATTAATAATTTACTAAGATAAAGGTAATGAAAAATTTATTAAAAAGAAAATGTCCTGTATGCAACTCAGACAATTCCGCAAAAGAGATTGGCTCTAGAAAAAATGCTTCAACTTCTAATTACGAGGACTTAAAAGAATGTTGGAATGGGCTTTTTAAAGAAAAAATAATATTTAATTACAATAGATGTATAAATTGCGGCACTCTATACTGCCCAACTTTTTTTAATAACGACCATTTGGCAGAGTTATACAATCAAATGCCAGCTAATATGGATGAGGTACCGTTGTCGGCGCTTATAAAAACACAAGGTGGTTATTTTAATTTTTTAAAGAAAAACTCTACACTTAGCGGTGACTTTATGGAAGTTGGGCCAGATATTGGTTTGTTTACTGATTTTGCAGTTAAAAAAGGTAATTATAATAAGTTTTGGTTATTTGAGCCAAACATTGGTGTAAAAGACGCTTTGCAGTCTGTTGTTAGCAGTAAGAAGTTTTCAATAATACATAAAATGGAGGATTTTTCAGAGGTAAAAGATAACTCTATTGATACAATTGTTATAATCCATGTTATGGACCATTTGTTAGACCCGCTTCCCTATTTAAAAAGTATTAAGAAAAAATTAAAAAGCGACGGAAGTCTATTGATAGTTACACATAACGAGAAGTCCTTACTAAGATATATTTTTAAAGGAAAGTGGCCAGCATTTTGTTTGCAGCATCCTCAGCTGTATAATCTAAAAACAACATCTAAACTTCTTAGCCAGGCAGGTTTTGAGTGTGTAGATCAGGGAAGAACAAGAAATTATTTCAAAATAAGTTTCCTAATCAAGCATGTTTTATGGGCTATTGGTCTTAAAATAAAATATATTCCAGATTTTTTTGGACTGACATTAGGTTTAAAACTAGGTAATATAATAACTATAGCTAAGCAAAAAAAAGACTAACAGTGCATAATAATATTGTTTTTTATCATAAAATCGTTAACATAATTATATAATGTGTAAATGGAAAATAAAGTCATGTCAGATGATAAAAATATAACAAAAAAACTTTTAAGCATAGTTACCCCAACTTTTAACGAAGAAGAAAATATCCAAGAATTATATGACGAAATAAAAAAATCTATAGATAATATTTTTGAATATGAATTTGAAATTATAGTCATAGACAATGATTCAACTGACAAGACTCAAGAAATACTTAAAAAAATCGCTAGTAAGGATAAAAATTTTAAGGTTATTATTAATAATAGAAACTATGGACATATAAGATCCCCTTACCACGGAATTTTACAATCAACAGGACAAGCAACTATTTATTTGGCCTCAGATTTGCAAGATCCCCCTGAATATATTCCTGAGTTGATAAAAAAGTGGGAATCTGGCTTTAAGTTAGTAATGGCAATTAAGCCTGAAAGCGAGTCAGGTTTTGTATTTCATCAGATAAGAAAAATGTATTATAGAATATTGAATATTATAAGCGATGTTCCTATAATAAAAGACTCTACAGGATTTGGAATTTATGATAGTGAAGTCATTAATCAATTAAAAAAAATTAATGAACCTTACCCATTTTTGAGAGGTCTTATTTGTGATCTAGGGTATAGTGTAGAAACAATTTCTTTTAAGCAGCCTGCTAGAAAAAGGGGTTTAACAAAAAATAATTTTTATACGTTATATGATATTGGTATTTTAGGAGTTATCTCACACTCTAAAGTTCCTATTAGATTTGCAGCCTTTTTGGGTTTTATAATGGGATTAGTTAGTTTTGTAGTGGCAATTATTTATATAATTTTGAAAGTAATCTTTTGGGCTTCTTTCCCTATGGGAATTGCTCCAATAATAATAAGTATATTTTTCTTCTTAGGTCTTCAATTCGTGTTTATTGGAGTAATTGGAGAATACATAGGGTCAATTCATACATATTCTCAGAATCGACCACTAGTAATAGAAAAAGAAAGAATTAATTTTTGATATGGATATAAAATTTAAATGGTTGTATGTGTTTCTAGCAATCAATATTTTCTCAGTAGTTTATTACATACTATATTTTATAAAATTTAACCATACTCCATCGCCTTTTGTATACGACAAAGGGGATACTTTTATGGATTTTTTTAACACATTGTACTGGGCTTACGATGCAAACAGATATAGTACATGGCAATCAATATATCCTCCGTTAAATTTTTTATTTCTTAAATTTGTGAATTTAATTATCTCAGGAGGGATTTATACAGAACCATTTGATATGAGGCATAATGGGCAATATTTAATATCTTTTATAGTTATTTCATTTATGATGGTGCCGATAATAATCTTAAAAAGCTATGATTGGGTGTCTATATGGGGGAAAATATGCGTCTATTTAATCTTTATTTTAAGCGCCCCTTTTCTTTTTGCATTAGAAAGAGGAAATTTAATAGTATATGCGCTACCAATATTATATTTATTTTTTAATAGTGAAAAATTATCCAAAGTACTTTATTTATCGATACTTGTAAATATTAAGCCTTATTTTGGACTTCTTATAATTCCAGATTTTTTAAAGAAAAACTATTATGAGGTACTTATTTTTATCTTTATCGCTGCTTCTATATATATATTAACTTCTATGATAATTGGATCAGAATTTCTAGGATTTATTAAAAATTTATTTCTATTTAATGAAAATATTTTTTCCTTAAGAGAATTAATGTCTCTTCCGTCATCAATTTTAGCTCATACGATATTTTTTTCTCATGTAGATGTTAGTTTACTTTCAGATAACTCACACATAAAAAATTTATTTTTGAGTATATTATATTTTGGATACATATTATTACTATTTTTGTTTTTTTATACAGTTATTCGTTTTAGGAAGAAATTATGCCATAAAGAATTACTCTGTTTATTCATAATTGGCCTAACTAATTTCTTTTATCAGATAGGAGGATATTCAATAATTCTATATTTTATAATTATTCCATATTTGTATAAAAACTATCGTTTCTTAGTATATTTAATAATGCCACTTTTCCTGCCTTTAGATCTAGTGCCAATATTCACAGATATATTGTATAATCAAAATTCCTATTTATATGGCGGGATTACAGATGTATATTACACTTTAGGAATTGGCTCAATAATAAGACCAATATTGAATTATCTGCTATTATTCTTTATGTGTATTTTTATAATCCAAAAATTTACTAATTACAACATGTTATATATAGGAAAATTAAATGAAAAATAATTCTTACCCAATATATTTTATAGTCATTTTATTAAGTATTTTAATATCACATATATTTTACTCAAAACAAAATTTATATTATAAAACTGATATAACAGCACAGATAGGAAGAAGTTATAATACAAGTTCGCTCAAGCCTTTGCTTATAGAAGATAATGCATTAGTTATAGAGAGATTAAGAAGCAAAAGATTCATAATAAATAATTTTAGCAACGATCTGCATAAGCACATATCTAAAATCAATATTAGGACTTTTAGAAATGGCGATTCAATAATTCTTTCATTAATAACAAAAAAACAGAATTTTAAAGAAGATACTAGCTTTAGAGAAATCTTAGAAATTGTAGTTGCAAGTTTAATAAATGATCATGATGTAATGAGAGAAAACATAGGAAAAAATAAAAATAGCCAATATATTTTTACAAGAACACATATTTCTAATAAAGCACAGACATACGAATATAAAAAATATTCATCTTATGCTCAAATAATTTTTCTAGGGTTAATTTTAGGGACTATAATATCTTTTATACTTCGAAAATTAATATTTTTAAAAAAGTAACGTAATTTTAGCATTACGTGGAATCACCTAATGATAAGAAATATATGGAGTTTTTTACAAAACTATTTTATTAAAATAAACATTTTAATTTTGATAACTATTTTTATAATATTGGGATCAATATTAAGTAAATACGATGTGTTTTCAATATATCCTGAAGAATATATCTTTTTAGAAGAGCATAATCATCAATTAATAAAATATGATGCTAATAAAAAAGAAAATATTAATAAAAACTCTAATAAAATATTTTTAAAGTTCAAGTTTGAGAAAAAAGATAACACAAAAATACAAAATATTTTTCAAACAGATGACCATAACTTTGGTATTAGGCTTGAAATTATAAATAATAATTTATCTTTAGTTGTATCCAATACTGCTGATACGGATGATGGTTATAAAATATTTTTATTTAATACAAAAATTTATAAAAATAAAAATTATGAGTTTAAAATTCATGCTTTAAAGAATTCAGGTTTTCATGCGCAGTTAAATGATGAATTAATAAAATATTACTCATATGATACTAATTTTAATCTTTCAAATTTTATTCTCGGTAATGGTTTTGATGGAAAAAGGCCATTTAGCGGGAATATATATGAAATATATTATGATACTAGACCGAGTTACAAAAAAAATTTTTCTTTGGTGTTATTTATCAAAAAATATTTTTCTGAAATTGTGTTTTTATCGGGATTAATTCTCTCATATCTATTGCCTCTTTGGCTTTATACTCGCAAAAAAAAATTACACACTGCTATTAAGACATTCGATAAAATGTTTGAAAGAAATAAAAATGTGGTGTTAGTTATTAGTTTCTTGATAACTCTTCTTATATTTATTTCTATACCTATTTTTACTTATTTTATTTCTATTTATATTGCTCTCTTCATAATAGGGATTGGTTTTTATACTACATTATTACCACAATATATAAAGGATGATAATTATTCTTTATTTTTTATTCCTATTTTTGGTTTATTGGGGACAGTTATTATTGGTGGTTACATGATTGCATTTAGTTTTAATATTAATTATCTTATTTATTTATTGCCGATATACTCAATATTTTTATTATTTTTTAAATCAAATACTAGATCAAGTTACTGTAATATTTTAATTAATATTAAAACCAAAATATATGAAAATTCATATATTTATTTATTTGCGTCTTTCTTTGTAATATTTTTTCTTTTATTACCTAATTTTATTTATCCAGATAGCTCATTCTATAGAATAGGCCCAGATCTCTCCTTATATGCAAAAATGTCACAATACTTAGCTGACGGGGGATTATTATCTGAAGCGCAAGAAAGAGCAAATGAATTTATTGATATGCCTGTTGGGGAAATTAACAGATACGGAGATGCATCAGCTACTTGGCCTTTTATGTATTATTTTAGATGGGGATTTGCAGCATTTCAAAATATGATATTATCAATTACTTCTGCAACTCATATTCATCAAATATCCTTTTTATCTTTAGTTTTCTCGCATTTATTTTTAGGATTTATAGTATTTTATTGGTTATTAAAAGTATTTAAAATTTCAAAATTTATTTCATCATTGGCAGGTTTAGCAATAATATTCAATGCAAATTTATTAAATCTCTGGTACGAGGGCTTTTATGCAAATGCTTTTTCCATATTTATTTACTTATTTTTATTGTATTTAATTTCTACAAAAAAAAGTACAAAAATTAGCAGCAATAAATACGAACTAGTTCCAATATATACTTTTTTATTTATAGCAATTTTTTTTACTTACCCAGAGGGCTTTATATTTATTTTTGCACCTCTAATTTTTGCAATTATATTCTTTGAAATTATATTTTTTAGAAAAATTGAATTTTTTAAGTACAGTCTATTATTTATTAGTTTTGTAATTGCATTTATTTTATTGTTACCAGCAAATTTCTTAATTGATTGGATAGGTCTAACAATTAAACAATTGTCAGAAGAAGGTGGTAACGGATTCATGCAACCTTATTGGGCGTTACCTCATGAAATTTTGGGAATGTTTAATATTTATATAGATATTTCAGGCTCAAATGCCGGGGTAAAATTGCAAAGAAGTTATGTAAACTATATATTATCAATATCTGTTTCTATATCAATACTAGCAGTTATTTTTTACTATATAAAAAATAGCTATAAAAAAATTGATCCTATTCTATATAGTGTTTATATCCTGACAGGAATAATTGGAATTTTAGTATTTGTCTTTAGCAGATCAAACAACTATCTTTACATGAAATACTATGTATTTTTATCACCATTATTACTAATAACATTTTGGCTTGCATTAAATTTTTGTATAAGAAAAAAAAATTATTTCTTAGGAATTAAAAAAGATCATATTTTTACAATAATTTCATTTTTAATTATTTTTAATGGACTTACCTATATTGGCAAGTATACATATCAATCTAAAAGAGTAAGTCAAAATAAAATTGAATTGTATGAGAATACTAAGCATATGGATTTTAACAATACGATAATTTATCCCATTAGTTATAATGACATTTTATATTCATATGCATCTTTAATTGATGCGCCATGGATTATAAATGGAAAATTTTCCAAAAAATATTTTCAAAAATATATGGGCTACAAAGTTTATATATTTATTAAGACTAAAGATTATAAGGAAAACTCAGAATATGATAAAATTATATACAAAGATTCTGAATATATTATTATTAATTCAGGATTAAAATTAATAGAGATTATAGAAAAAGATAAGGATGCTATAAATAAAGAAATTTTCAGTAAAGTAAACAAATAAGAAATTATATGATTAAGAATTTATCCAAAATAAATATTTTTTTCATAATTTCAATAATTATTGCATTATCGTTCCAATTAAATTTTGTAGAAAATACAGAAAAAACTATTACAGATATTAGCTATCAAAGCTCTGATATAAATAGCAATAAATCAATAAAATCACCTCATAGCCCAATAAAGTTTGATGATGTTAAAAATCTAATTTCTGCAAAAAAGCTTAATATAAAATTATCATTTTCTTCAGCAGACGCAAGTTTTTCGTATGGAAATATATTCCAAACTGGAGATAGTAGCAATGCAGTAAGGTTGGAACTTCAACCCAAAAGTTCTTTGGTTTTAATTTTGGGTGATCATAATCAACATACAATTCGAAATAACCTAATTGCCAATAAATTTTATTATATTGAAATTGATTACGATATTAATAATTACCTAAAGGTTTTTGTTGATAAAAAATTAGAATTAGAAATTTACGATAAAAATTTACTAAACAACGCTCATGATTATGATAATTTTTATATAGCAACTGGATTTAATAAAAAAAGAAATTTTAATGGAGTAATTAAAAACTTTAAAGCTAAAATTAATTATGATGAGTTATCATATCTATCTATAATAATTAAGTTTTTAGTTTTTCTGCTTAGTTTTATATTTTTTATAATTTTTATCTATAAAAAAACATTGAGTAATTATAAATCTTACAATAATAGCCTAATTGATTATGACTTAGAAAATAAACAATTTATTAATCAAGTAGGCTTATTTGGCTTTATTATTTCCTTTATTGGATTAAGCATACTATTTACTAAGTTTACAAATTATATTGATTTTGGTTTTATGAAGTGGGTCTCTTATATAAGTGTGCCGGTATCTTCAATTTTATTCATATACATATATAAAATAAATAAGATTATTTGGAAAAAAACATATATTATTTTTTCCTTCCTTTCTTCTTTGTATTTTATATTTTTAATATATAACTATTTTGGATCTTATAATCATATAGTATCTTATACTTTAGTAATATTGCTTTCATTTTTATTTTATATTTATCTTCTTTATAGAGATAATATTAATATTCTTTTTGGTTTAAAAAAATTTTACTTTCCAAACTTTATGATTATGTTAGTGATCATAGTCTGTTGGTGTTCATTTATTAATCTTCCAAACTTTTATTCTTTTTATATAAATCTTCAGAGTAGTAATATATTTTTAGCTGGGTCTACTATTTTAGGTATCTTTATAATTTCAAATTTTATTATAAATGATTCAAGTATAGGAGTAATTAAAAATGCTCATAATAAATATTTAAAATATATTGAAACTATATTTTATATTATTGTAATTTTCTCCTTTTTGTTCTTATCTTTTAGAAACGATACTCTCTTTATACCTGGTGCTGAATATCACTGGTCTTATTTCACTGGCGTTGTACAAGGGATTAATAATGCTGGGTGGCTCCTATGGGATACTCCATCTCAGTATGGATTTTTAAACATTATTATTGCTTCTTTATTTAAATCTACATCCTCATGGCAATCTTTTTACTTATTCCAAGGCTCGTTATTATTTTTAGTATCTACTATGATTTTTTTTAGTCTAGTTAAAATAATGAATTTATCATTTATCTATAAGATTTTATTTTTCTTAATTATAACTTTAGCACTATTTTTCGCAGACCCATCTTATATTGGCCCTTACCCTTTTCCGTCTTCATCTGTCGTAAGATTTTTTGGTATATATGCATTTATTATAGTTTCATTATATTTTACAGTATTTAGTATTAAACAGGCTTTGTCTTTTTCTATAGTTTGGATAATGGCTTTTCTCTGGTCAGCTGAGAGCGCATTGTATGTATCATCGATATATATATTCTTATTAGTAGCTTATTTAATAAAAAAAAATAGCTTTGGTAATTTTTTATCAATATATAAATACTACCTAGCATTACCATTATTTTTTCTTTTTATCGTTATATTATTTGTCTCTACTTATTACAAATTGAGCATTGGTGTCTATCCTGATTATTTCTTATTTATAGAGCATGCTATTGGATATGCTGGCGGTCATGGATACGTTCCTTTTGATCTATATGGACCTGGGAATATTCTTCTTATATTGTACGTTGGAATTTTTTATATTTTTTTGCAATATCCATTAAATAGTAAAAATAATAATGAGTATTTCTCTACTATAATAATTATGCTTGCAAGCATATGGGCAATTGGGAGTTATTACATTGGCAGACCTGTGCCGCAGAACATAACCGCAGTAATTCCAATTTTACTATTAATTATTCTTATATCTAATTATATTATTGATTTTAAGTCATTTAAATATAATCATTTAAGTAAAATTGTTTCTGTATGTTTTATATTTATACTATTGACGCCTATATTAAATACTCAGTTTTATAAAACTCTAAAAAATATTGATTCTGGAAAAATAAATATTCAAGATAATATTTATAAATCATCAAAAAATGTAGAGAATTTATTTCTAGAAATTGATATTGAAGAATATAATAAACTAGTATTTTATGGTGATTCTGCAACGCAACCAATTTTTTCTGGAGATTTAAGTAAATTTAACAACACTAATTGGCTACCTATTCCTTTGCAATTATTAGAGACCCCGATATCTGAAAAAAGAAAAGTTGTTCTAATAGATAGGTATATATGTCGCAGTAAAGCAAACAAGGGTTTGTTGCTGTCTGACGTATCTAACGCCATATTACCCCGTTTAAACAAATTTTTAATTAATTTTTCATTCTATTATACTATTAAATTAGTTAGCGAAGATGATAGATTTAGACTATATAGTTTTAATAACTTTAATAATATTAATTGTAAAAATAATTTTAATTAAATGAATATCGTAAATAAAATAGTAAATACTCTTACACTGACACAAGTCTTATGTTGGATAAGTGCTGTATCCATAGTTTTATTTTATAATTACCTGTATTCATTTAGTTTCTTACCAATAACTGAGGGTTGGTTCACTGTATATGGTAAATTAATAAATGAAGGAATGACTCCTTATAAAGATTTCTATTTATACCTAACTCCTTTGTATCCATTATTTATAGCTCAGTTTATTGAAGTTTTTGGAGAATCATTTATCGCCCTAAGGTTACTAGGATTTTTCATTACTTTATTGATAACAAGTTCATTGTTCATAATATTGTCAAATAGATTTAAGCCAATACCCGCAATGTTTACAACAATAACATGCATATTTTATTACCAGTCAGGAGTTGCATATATATCATATGATTTCACACAATTACTAACCTTGATGACATTAGCATCTCTTCTTATGTTAATTATCGTAGGAGATTTAAAAAATGAAAATTATGATAAAGATAGAATAAAGATAATAATTTGTTTGCTGCTTTCAGGATTATTTGCGAGTTTAGCCTTCTTAACAAAGCAAAGTAATGGCTTAATGATTCTAATTGCTTCTGGTATTGCATCATCATATCTAGTCTATTTTAACTATAGAAATAATTTAAAATTATTTTTCTATTACATGATAGGTGTATTTACACCGCTGTCTATAATTTTTATATGGCTTATTAGCGAAAATGCACTTGGTGATTTTTTTAATCAAATATTCACTGATGCTTTGAGTACAAAAGGAGACATTGATCAGGTATTATTTTCTTGGATAAAAAATTCTTTTAATAATATTTTTTTCTTACAAATGAAAACAGTTATTACCTGGTTATTAAAACTATTTTTTATTTCATTAACAACATACTATATTTTTAAAAAAATTAATTTTTCAAAGAAAAAAAAATATGAGTATTTATATATTTTTTTTTTAACGTCGCTTGTTATTTTATTTATATTAAATTCATATTATGATTATTTTCATTTCAATGAAAAAATTATTACCCAAGCTTTGCATTACAATAATTACTTAATATCAATATCTCTTTCAGGAATAATAATTATATTTTTATTATTTATAATAAGTAATTTCTCTAAAAAATTACCATTTAACTTTAAGCCACAGGATATGATGATTCTAATTTTTTCTTCTGGAATGATATTTGGCAATGGAACCTCTGCAGGCTTGAGTGAAGTTGGTGTTTTTTTATTTCTTGGCTATATATTGACTTATCTTATGTCGTCTAAATTCTTTCAGATTCCAGGAACAATAATTGTTCTATACTTAGGTTTGTTATTGATCTTTATGTTTTCAAATAAGAAATTTAGTATTCCTTACGCTTGGTGGGGTGTTCAGGAGCCTGACATTAGAATAGAGAGGTCGTATAGCAACATAAAACTATTGCGAAATCTTGAATTATCGAAAATTTCAAGTGATAGATTAAACTCAATTAACGCTGTGCTTAAAAACTATGGTAACAGAAATTCTATTTTTGCATTTCCAAATATACCTCTTATGTACCTTTTAGCTGACAATCTTCCAAAATCAAAAGTTATTGTACCTTGGTTTGATTTTCTTCCAGATAGAAGAGCTTCTGAAGAGTCTGAAAGAATCTTAGAAAACAACCCCGATGTAATTATTAACCTTGTATTGCCTGAAATTGCTTGGAGCACTCATGAGCGATTATTTAGAAATAGCAATCGTCTTGGGCAAAGAGATATTTATGATGCAATAAATATATTAACATTAAGAAAGCGTCTATATAATCTTGAATTAACTGAGACATTGCCAAACAATCTAATTCTACAAATATGGTCAAAAAAATAAGAAAATGAATATAGCATTTGTATATAGAATAATTCATGCATTACTTGCAATAATGACTTTATATTTTATAACTCAATATCTTACACTTGAGGAGCAAGGGTGGTACTACACTTTTTTAAGTTTTTCAGCATTAATATATCTATTTGATTTCGGCTTATCTATAGCACTAGTTCATGTAAGCTCCATAGAATTTGTTAAATTAAAATGGGGTGTCAATGGAAGTATAGTAGGTAAAAGCTCTAAAAAATATCAAGAATTTATTAATATCTCCTTTACTAAGTATCTTAAAATAGGAGTATTATATTTTATAATAATACTCCCATTTGGGCTTTTGTTTTTTAATGATAATGAAACCGCAAAAAACTTTTTTTGGCACATACCCTGGACAATACACGTAATACTATCCGTACTAAGCTTATTATGTCTTCCGTATTTATCAATTATAGAAGGCTCAGGTAATATTAAAGAGATATATAATTTAAAAATAATACAAATTTTAATAGGTAGCATAATGTGCTGCCTATTAATTTATCTTAAGTTTCCATTATTAGCACCGTCAATGCTTTTACTCTCTATATCAGTTGTTACATTTTTATGGTTATTATTTTACAGGAAAAATAATTTACCAAAAATTACAAATAATTCAAATCACTATTCTTGGGAAAAAAATATAAACTCATTTAAAAACAAAGTAGGAATAACTTTTTTAGGGTCATATTTATTTGTACAAATATATACACCAGTATTATTCTATTTTGAAGATCCATTAATTGCAGGAAAATTTGGTTTATCACTTGCTATAGCAAATATGGTTGGGCTAATATCAAGTTCGTGGTTTGTTACAAACATCCCAAGTATGACAAAATATATTGCAAAAAATAATTATACTGATTTTAATATTTTATTTAAAAAATCTTTTTATCAATCTACATTATTTTTATTATTTTTAATATTATTTATATGCTCTTTATATTTTATTTTTTATGAAAATAAAATATTTGATAGACTTTTGGGGTTTTATAACTTTATTGGTATTTTATTATATATTTTTATAACGCATTTAATAAATTCAATTGTTATATACATTAGATGCTCTAAACAAGAACCTTTAGCAATACCTCATTTATTATGCTCAATAATAACATTTGCCTTTGGTATTTATTTCTTAATAAATTATTCTATTTTGGGGCTTATTGCATCAATACTTGTAACGCAATTCTTTATAACATTACCCGTATCATTAATTGGATGGAATAAATATAAATATAAAGTATCTTAAAAAAAGTATTTTATTATAAAAAATATTTAAAATGATAGTAAGCCATGCTTTTAAGATGAATAAGGAGATACTTTAAACTCTTGTGACTTTGATGTTGGCCTTTATGAAGAACTTTTTCTGTATTTATTCTAAGAATTTTACCATTAAATTTTTTTATTCTCTTACACAAGTCAACATCTTCATAGTACATAAAAAATTTTTCATCAAACATACCAACTTTTTTAAAAAACTCTGAATTTATCATCATGAACATACCGGATACCCAGTCAACTTCATTGTAATTTAGTGAGTCAAGATATTTATTTTCTCTAAAAAAACTTATTCTCCTCAAAATTGGTGTTATAGGTGATGGAAATTTTCTCGCACTATCTTGAACGTTGTTATATTTATCAACTGCTATTGGCGAAATAAGCTTAATGTTAGCATTATCAAAATATTTAAAAAAATTATTAAAATTTATGTTTAATATTCTTACATCAGGATTAATTATTAAAAAATAATCGCATGATTTGTATTTAAATGCATTATTGTGATTTTCACCAAAACCTTTTACTTTATTGTTTGTAATAAATGTAATAGGCAATTTATGAAATTTTTTTAGCTCTTCAATATTTTCTTCACAATTTATTGTAATTAGTATTTCGTTATAAAAATCAAATTTTTCAAGATCATGTAGCAAATCTTTAATTATATTTGCCTGATTGTGACTAATTATAGAAATATTGATTTTCTTTTCAATCATAAAATTATTATTTAAAGATTTTTTCTTTTTTAATATTTTTTGTAAACGTTAATAATAAAGCAATATCACCATTAATTAATCTTCCATATATTGTGATAAAAAAACACCATATTAAAGCGAAAGTATATGGCAATTTAAATATTGGCTTTATAAAAAACTTATAGCATTTATATTTGTGTAATATTTTGAATTTAGTCTCAATATTTGATCTATCTTCTTTAAGATAATACATAGATCTGAATATATATGAAGGAAAAAAACATTTAATTTTTTTACATTCAATTTTTTTCTTTAATTTATTTGTAATTAATTTTTTATCTACATAACTTTTTAATATTGAACTAAACTTATTTATAAATATATCGTAAAGGTCATAACCTCCCGAATTATTCTTTTGTATTGCAATAATATATTTCTTGAAATAGAAGCAAGATTTAGATCTTGTAACAGCATCTAAAATAAGATTTACCTGAACCAGGTTGGTTCCACAGTAATCATTAGCATTTATGTCCTTTATTAGAGATTTATTTATAATATGTGCAGAAGCAAGAGTAATTTGAGTCGTAATTCTTAGAAGAAAATCCTCTGCTCCTAAAGAGACGTCTTTCCCAGGCAAGTTAAGTGGGTATTCGTTTTCATGATTTTCGTAAAAACCATAAGGTCTTAAAAAAATACTACCATAATCTTTTTTTGATATTTCATTTAAAACTACAGGAAGTGTATTTTTGTAATATATATCATCATCGCAAAATATATGAACATATTTTCCTTTAGCCATATTAAAGCATTGTGCTACATTTCTATCTGAACCAATATCACCTATATTTCGCTTATATCTTATTTTTAGATTTAATGATTGATATTTTTTTACAACATTTTCTGTTAATTCGTTGTCACTATTGTCAGAAACTATAATTTCTATTATAGATTTAAATTCTTCTATTTGACCTAGCAAACTTTTTAAATTTTTGTCTAAAAATGTATGCCTGTTTTTTGTAGGAATCGCTATAGATAAAAGTATTTTATCTTTATATTCTGACTCACCGTTCATTATGATATCCTATGATCATATAAAAAAACCATTATAACAATATAATTTAAAGAATAGATGAATATTAGTAATTTTAATTTTTCCCTCCCAGAAGAGAATATAGCCCAAACGCCAAAGGAAAAAAGAAGTGACTCCAAGTTATTGATAATTGACAGATCTACAGAAGAATTAAAAAATGAAAAATTTAGCAATCTGCATAAATATATTTCAAAAGACGACTTATTGGTAATAAATGATACAAAGGTTATACCTGCGAGGATAATTGGCTATAGGAAAAAAACAAAGGGAAGGGTGGAGATATTTGTTGAAAGAGTTACAAGTGAAAAAATCTTTATTTGTCAGTTAAAAGCGACTAGAAAACTTAAGGATGGGGATATTATTATTGTTGGAGATGAAATTGAACTAAAAATAAAAAATAATGATAAAGTTCTGTGTGAGGTTATTGTTATCAATTCAACTGTAAAAAAATTATTAAAAGATTATGGTTCGGTTCCTTTACCACCATATATATCAAGAAAGCCAAGTCAGATTGACAAAGATTACTACCAAACAATTTTTGCAAAAAAAGATGGTTCAGTAGCAGCGCCAACTGCAGGATTGCACTTTGATGATAAAATAATATTAAAGTTGAAAAAAAAAGGCATCAAGATTACTCACATAACTTTACATATTGGAATGGGAACTTTTTCAAGCATTAAGACAAATAATATTGAGGAACATAAAATGCATTCTGAATCATATTGCATACCTGATAAAACTGTAAAATTAATAGAGAGATGTAAGAAAAATAATGGTAAAGTTATATCTGTTGGAACAACTGTTGCAAGAGCGTTAGAAAGCTTTTATTGCAGTAATAATAAGTCAAACGAATTCCATGAGACAAATATATTTATAAAACCTGGATATAATTTTAAAGTTGTTGATCATTTAATCACAAATTTTCATCTACCCAAGTCATCGTTATTAATTATGATATCGGCTTTTTATAATAAAGATAAAATTTTAGAATCATATGAGTTTGCAAAAAAAAATAATTATAAGTTTTTTAGTTACGGCGATTCTACGCTCATATTATAATGATTGAATATAAATTAAATAAAAATTCAGGAAAAGCAAGGTTAGGTAAAATCAACCTAAATGGCCACATAATTGAAACCCCATGTTTTATGCCCGTAGGCACTGCAGCTACTGTTAAAACTATGACTGCATCAGAGGTAAGCAATTTCGGTTATAAAATAATATTAGCAAATACTTTTCACTTAATGTTAAGACCTGGTGTAAATATTATTAGTAAACATGGTGGGATTCATGAATTTATGAAATGGGGTGGAGCTATCATCACTGATTCTGGTGGTTATCAAGTTTTTAGTTTAGCAAAATTAAGAAAAATAACTAAAGAGGGAGTTCATTTCAGCTCTCCAATTGATGGTTCTAAGGTTTATTTAGACCCTAAAATATCTATTGAACTTCAGGAAAAATTTAACTCAGATATTATAATGCAGTTTGATGAGTGTACACCATATCCTGCAGATAAAATTACTGCTGAAAAATCCTTAGATTTGTCACTAATTTGGGGCAAGGAGTCAAAAAATTCTATTACAAAAGACAAAAGCAATTTATTTGGCATAATTCAAGGTGGTATTTATGATGATTTAAGAGATAAGTCATTAGCAGGCTTAACAAGCATAGGTTTTGATGGATATGCGATTGGCGGATTGTCGGTTGGAGAAACAGCAGATGAAAGAAATAGAGTTTTAGATAATATTGCACATAAGATGCCACAAGATAAAGTTAGATATTTGATGGGTGTGGGTACACCTCAAGATATTGTAGAAGCGGTAATACGTGGAGTGGATATATTTGACTGCGTTATCCCCACCAGAAATGCAAGAACAGGTTTTTTATACACTAAAAAAGGTATTTTAAAGTTACGCAATAGTCGTTATAAAGACGATATGAAGCCTATTGAAGAAGGATGTATGTGTTACACATGTCAAAATTATACAAGATCTTATCTGAAACATTTGGATAATTGTAAAGAAATACTTGGATTAAGACTAAACACGATACATAATTTGTATTATTATCACGACTTAATGTTAAATATAAGGGAATCAATAAGAAATAATAAATTTGATGATTTTATAAAAGAATTT
>CERI01116663.1_pt1 | contig 16522 bp, 21 predicted proteins | sample 350261 | NCBI WGS metagenome assembly CERI01 (sample SAMEA2620979, study PRJEB7988) | marine metagenome | isolation source: saline water (ENVO:00002010), including
TATCTAGTAAGAAAAAAGAAAAACCAAAAATCGTTTATAAAAAAATAAATAGGGAGCGTAATATTGAAGAAGATCCTAATGCATTTTTATTAGCTTTTATTTGTTTATTAATTTTTATTTGTTGTTTATTTATATATGCTCGTTTTAATTAATATATTCGTTTAATTCAAGTATTTTGAATATAAAATAATGATAAAATATGACAACACCGTCATCTAAATTAGCTATATTTTTAGGAGGTACTGGTACAAATATCGTCGCAGTTTAAGATCTGTTGTTTCAATTAAACAACAAAAAGATCGTGTAAGTCGAAAAACTCTTTCAGAAGAATATATGGAAGAACATAGTGTAAAACGTACAATTAAACATCAAATATTCTAGTTGCGTTTATTATATAATTTTTAATTAAGTGAATGATACCCTCCGTCCTTTAAGGCTGGATATTTCGCCACGTCTTCGTAAAGAATATATATAAACACAGTAATTTACTGCGTTTATATATATTTAAATATATATAATGTAATTATACACATAAATGACAACTCAATTGAAAGCATTTCTAGGAGGTGTAGCAGGAGAATTAGCTAGTGGTGGTTCTTGGAAGTATTATGTTGATGCTGATGCGTCAACTGATCCGTCTAGTGGTAGTAATGATGATGAAGATTTATATATCATACATCCAGATTCAGATTATAGTGACACATTAGATGCTGATAGCGATTGGACTGCATTAGGAAGTGGTAAGGTTTATATGAGTTTTGACATTGATAATAAATTGAATTATTTTAAATTAGATGATATTGCTTGTAATGATACAAGCAAATTTCATTCATCAAGAAATACCGGTGTCAATAGATCAAATCAAGTAACATTTGTTTTAGCAGATAATACAACTGCTACATTTGCAAATATAAATATAAGATGGCAGGGTCCTCCTGCTTATATAGGTTCTAGTAGTTCATCTACAGGTACATTATGGGAAAATGATTCAGCTTGGAATTATTCTGAAGGTACTACTTCTGGTGGTGGTGGTGGTGGTTCTGGTGATCCTTATATTACAACATTAAGCGGTATTACATATAAAATGGATGATTTTACCGGGGTAGCTAGAATGCTTCAAGGTATGTATCAAGATAAACTATTTACTTTAAATGTAAGTACGCAATTATTAAATAGTGATGAAATTCATGAATTAATAGAATATAGAAAACAATGTACGACAAAACGTACTTTTAGTGAAAATGCAGAATTTGCATCTTTTCCAGCATATTTCAAAAAGTTATTTGTTTCATGGGGTGATGAATGGTTTATTATGGATATGAATACTTTAGTAATTGAAGAAAGTAATTATGAAGTTCAAAAGACAATCGAACAAAAAGATGTGCAAGAATATTCATGGTCAAAGAAAAAATCACCAGCATTTCAAGCAAACATTTCAATAGGAAAAATGGTATTGTCAGTTAATACTTTTAGTAATAAAGATATTCGTAATGGGTTCTATTTAACAAATATATATGGACTGACAGATAGATCTGGAGCATTAGAAAATACTATTTTTACAAAAGATATGAAACGTCGCAGTTTAAGATCTATTATTCCAATTACACAACGTGAAAATCGTGTTAGTAATAAAACTATTTCAGAAGAATATATGGAAAAACATAGTAGTGAAAAACGTACAATTACACATAATATATTCTAAGTTAAACATGAACCATGATTAAAGGAATATAATGGATGACGGAGATTTATTTAAAATTATACAGTATGGAAAACCACAAGATGTGGTAGATTTTAAATCTATATATGGGTGTTTAGATTTTTTTGATGGAAATGGAGATACAGCCTTAACTCGCTCAATTAAATTGGGCAAGTTAAGTATGATGGAAAAATTATTAGAACAGGGATGTGATGCGAATCAAAAAAATGGTAAAGAAGAATTACCTTTAGATTTAGCATGGCAAGATGCAGATATGTCCAAAATTTTAATTAAATTTGGAGCAAAACGTGATATAAATAAGAAAGTAACTGCATCAGATTTATTTCAAATGGTAAGTGAACCACATGATTTAGTTGCTTTAGATAATGTTGATCCTAATAGCCAACAAAATGAATGGTCATTATTAATGTTAGCTGCTCGTAAGAATTGGTCGAATGTTACACGTTATTTGATTAACAAAAAAGTTAAATTGGATGATTCAGGACAATCTGGAAAAACAGCTTTAATTATTGCAGTTGATCATGGTAATTTACCAATTGTGACTATTTTATTAGAATCAGGTGCTAATGTAGATATGACAGATAATGATGGTAATACTGCTTTAATGCATGCAGCTAAAAAAGAATATAATATTAAAATAATTAAAGAGTTATTGAAGTATAAAGCTTCTTTAAAAAAAGTAAATAAAAAAGAAGAAACAGCTTTTGATGTTGCAGCACGATATAGATGTGAAGCTTTAGCTGATATTTTAAGTTATTAATTTACTTTGATTTTAGCCATGGGTGTGGATGCTTTTTATTAAATATAACAGTACAGTCTGTCAAGGAAGCAAATTCTTTTAAATCTACATCATCATGTAAAATAAATGGATAATCGTCATCTATTTTTTCAGTTCCGCAAAATAAGATTCCATATTCAGGAGCGCCAAGTCCAATTTCAGATAATTTTACTGTTTTTTCTTTTAATATTGTGTTAGCCCATTGTTTGGCTTGATCATAACTATGTGTAAAAACTAAATATTTTTTGTTTGATAAAAAGTATAAGATATATTCTTTTTGATTAAAATTTTCATGTGCTTTTACATGGAAAATTAGATATATGTATTGATTATTAAATTTAATTTGAAGTATAAGGATAGAATCATCTTGAGACATTTTTTTATAAACTTAAATTAAATTTATAAAAAAAATCAAAATATATTAATATAGAATATATGCCTGTCAAAATTGTTAACGAACATGCTGATTACAAATATAGAATTACTTCACAATCATTAAATGTACCAGATGGTTCTACTTCAGCAACTGCTTTTATTTCTCTACCAGAAAATAATTATGGTTCAAAGCAAGGAAAATATATGTATTTTAATGAATTTGAAATAGATAAAGATAGTAAAACGGCTTCTTTTCCAGATATTTATTTAGCCCAATCTTTTTTATTATATACTGGACAATCTTTGGATGTTCAATATGTGTTTAAAGATTCTAATAATAAAGAAATAAAAATACAAAAATACAGTGTTATTGTACCTGAGCATGAATATGACAGTGATGATGATGGACTATGGCGTATTCGTTATATTATTGCATTTTTATGTGGGATGTTAGTAGTAATTTATCGTGCTAAATTTTTCGGAGAAGCATCTAATTTTGCTATTGTTGGTTTAGGTGCAATTGCAGCTACATTTGCAGGAGGATTTACAGCTGGTTTAATTGGAGAATTAACGGGATTATATTAATATCTTTAATTTTCTTATAAAACATAATGTAAGTTATAATTCCAAGATGTCTTATATAAAGTGTTTAAAAGAGTATTTCGGCTATGATTCATTCCGACCTTCTCAAGAAGATATTATTAAATTAGCTTACGGTAAGACAAAAGATATATTAGTATTAATGCCAACTGGTGGCGGAAAATCATTATGTTTTCAGCTACCAGCTATTATGAATAAAAAAGAATTAACATTAGTTATTTCTCCATTAAGAGCGCTTATTACCGATCAGGTATCTACCCTTCAGAATAAGGGTGTAGCTGCGGATGTATTAATGGGATCTTGTAGTATGGCTGAACGAACTCGTGTGTTAGATAACTTAGGATCCTTAAATTTATTGTATACGACCCCAGAGACAATTGAGTCAAATCAGGCTCTTAAATTAGCTTTACAGAATGATGATGTTAACATTGCGCGCATTGTCATTGACGAAGCGCATTGTGTTTCTAATTGGGGACATGATTTCCGCCCCTCTTTTTTAAATTTGCGCCAAATAAGAAAAGCATATCCTGATGTGCCAATTATGGCTTTAACGGCAACTGCTTCGCGCAAAGTTGAAAAGGATATTTTGGAACAATTAGGGATGAAAAATGCTAAAGTATTTCGTTCCAGTTATTATCGTAAAAATTTGCGCATTCATGTTGAGCAAAAGCCAAAGTCATTTGTAACTCGTTTATGTTCTACAGTGAAGAAGCATAAGGGGCAAGTTGGTTTAATTTATTGTGCAACCAGAGATAAAACAGAACAATACGGTGCACGTTTAGGAGTGCCACATTATCATGCTGGTATGACAAGTCAGGAGAGAGAGGCTGTACAGAAGGCATGGAAAGATGGTGAAACTCCAGTTATATGCGCAACAATTGCTTTTGGAATGGGAATTGATAAAGGAAATGTTCGTTTTGTCATTCATACTGCTCTACCTCAATCGGTGGAGCAGTATTATCAGGAAATAGGTCGAGCGGGACGTGATGGTGAATTGTCAGATTGTTATTTATATTATTCTTATGCGGATAAAATGATGTCTCAGCAAATGATACAAAAATCATCAAGTACTAAAACCGAAGGTTATGCTGTTCATCAAAACAATATTTTGATGAGCATGTTGCGTTTTGCGGAAGATCGTATTACTTGTCGTCATCGCATGGTGTGTGCTTATTTCCAAGAAACTTTAAAACCTTGTCAACAATCATGTGATAATTGTATTGATCCTAAATCAGCTATAATTACAGATGTATCAGAAACTTGCAAGATATTATGTAATTCTTTACTTGAAAGACCATTTAGTAAAGCTCAATTACGTAAAGAACATGCACATGAATGTGTAGATTTGGATCGTGTATTAATGCATTTAATTTTAAGAAAATATGTTAAAGAGAAAGTAGAACCAAATGGAGCAGGATTTTGGAGTGATAGATTATATTTGTATAAAAAAGCTAATAATATTTTAGATGGGAAAGATAAAATAGAATTACCATTTTTCCAGAAACCTATAAAACCTGCAAGTAAAAGTGCTAAAACTATAGCAGATGAAAAAAAACGTAAAGAAGATATAGCTCAAGCTCCATCTGCAATATTAATAGAAATAGGCAGTTCTCCCAAACCTAAACAAATAGAATCACCTAAATCACCTGATTCACCAATGGATCCAATTGATGTTCGTGAACAATTAAGAGCTTATCGTAGCAGAAAAGCAAAGCAATTTGATTATCCATCTTATATGATATTTTCAAATGCAGTTGTGGAAGAATTAATTAATAAGAAACCAAAAACAGTAAAAGAATTAGGGAAAGTAAAAGGAATTGGTCCCAAAAAGATAGAATTATATGGGAAAGATATTTTAGAATTAATGAAATAATTTTTATTATTAATTTTTATTCAAAGCAGTAACTACTCGCTTTTTCTTTGCCCGAATTGAACGAATAATCTTATTTAATTTATCACGCTTTTCTATTAGCCCGTTTAAGTGTTGTTCGATATCACTCAAACTTTCCTCAAGCAATTCTTTTTTAGATTTAGAAGTAGCTAAATCTTCAAACTTATCAACTTCGTCGATAATATCTTTAGCACAATTTGGGCATACAAAAAACCCTTTCTTATCACTTAGTTGCACACCCCAATTCATGAATGCAAATTGGTAACTACGATCATAAATGGTGTTTCCAGCTGAATCATCTGCAGAACCATATCCCGAATATTCTACACAAAATTTCTTCGTAAATTTATCGTCAACAACGAAAATTTCTCCGTATGTATGCTCTTGACCAGAGCTGCCATGTAATACACAATTCTTGCCATTTTTTTGCTGTAAAGCACACTTATAATCAAAGATTCCCATGTTAATGAATTACTTAAACAAACACAAGAGAAGGAATAAAATTACGAAATCATTTTTTCTATGAATCATAGAAAAATAATATTTACAAAATTGATTTTTGAGATGAATATTTTGTAGTTGAATTAAATTTTTTCGATATTTATTTGGTAACATGGCAACTCCTCCTGTTATAGAAGCAATATTGGAAATATTATATTGATTTGTTGATGAATTTTAATCAATAGGGAATTCATTAATATTTGTAAATTCTTTATGTAAAAACGATCTTAAATCATGATGATACTGATTATTATCAACCGCATGACATATGTGACAGATTCCACTATACCAATCATTTAAATTCATTGTACAATTATTACATCTCCAATTTTGAAGAGTATTTTTTAATTCAATTAATTGTTCGTATGGAGGTGAACGTGGGAAGAAATCACAAAGTGGTTGTAATTTCCAACGAGAAAATTTGACGGCCATGGTTAATAATTCATTCCAGATAGTAGTTGTTAAACTACAAGTTATAATATCTTGCGATGAAAAGTACGATGATATTGTACGTAGAATATCATCTGGTAAAGCATTCATTATCTATTAATATTTATAAATCGATAATTAAATAAAAAATAAATTATCAATTTTTTAAACTTCATCATACCAATATATCGTACAATTTACACAATAAGGAGGTGTGTGTGGATATGTACCATCATAATTTTGACGTTTAACACGTGGATATAAACAGGCAACGCAATTATTATATGGTTGAACCCAATATGTATATTCATTAGGAGCAGGTAAACGTGGGAAGAAATTACAAAGTGGTTGCAATTTCCAACGAGAAAATTTGACAGCCGTGGTTAATAATTGATTCCAGTTAGTAGTTATTAAACTATTACTAATATTGTCTTGTGGTGAAAAGAAACATGATATTGTACGTAGAATATCATCTGGCAAGGTATCCATTATTTATTATAATAATTAAATTATATAGATCGTAAGTTAATATCAATTTTTATCACTCAACAACAATATCCAAGGCATTAAGTATTGCTGTTTCACGTTTCAATATAGTACGTGCTTTTTTATGTAATTCAATAGCACTTTCTAATGGAGCAGATTTTGCGAGGCAAATAGCGTAAAGTTTTTCACGTTCTTCACGAGTACCCATACAAGGACACATACAAATGCATGGACAAGTACATTCTAAACTATTTTCTGAAGTATCATCAGCTATTCCAGCGTCACCATCTTTATTAGATATTTTATTGCTAATGCATTCTCCTGTACAAGGACATTCTCCAGTACATGGGCAATCACATGCAATTGCAGATGTATTATTTTGCTCTAAAATAACACGTGATTTTTGAATAGCATCAATAAATTGTGTCATTACTTGGTCATAAGCAGAACTTGAAATATTTGTTTCTAAAGCATTTATTTTGTTTTCGATATCATCTAAAGTGGCTTCTATTCCTGTATTTTGTAATTGATTTGTATATTCATTTTGTTTTTTTAAAAATTCATCTAAAGTATCAGTCATGATAATAAATGTCTTCTTTCTGTAACGAAGTATTTGTTTATAATGATTATGAAAAAAATCATTTATAAAGAAGTTAATCAATAATTAGATTCAAATGGATTTTTTTCTATAAATGAGAAATGATCTGGGTAAGATAAACCTTGTATAAATAGACCAAATGTAAAACCTGAGAGTATAGTTGGTAGAGATAGTTTATTTATAATATAAAAAAGAAGTAAGTGAATAACCCAATGATGAATATGAATAGCTTGTTTTTTTGAAAATGGTATAATTACCATTCCTTGCCAAACAAAAGGGTAAATGGTTAACTTTATTTTTGGTAGTTCATTGACTTCAACTGGTAAAAATAGATAACTATAGATTAATGATAAATATGTGCCTAATAAAAAGTTTTGCATCATTTATAAATAAATAGATATTAATTGATAAATGCCTGAATTAGCAGAAGTTAAAATAATGGGAGAAGTAGCAAAAAAATATTATGTTAATAGTAAATTGAAAGATATTGATATCTTATATACCAAATATAAGCGTAAAGGTATGCCTAAACATTATGATGCTTTATTAAAAGCATTACCTTTAAAAATAACAGATGTTGATTCTAAAGGTAAATTTTTATGGATTACATTAGAAAAAGAATGGACTATTTGGATTATACCATCAATGACTGGTCATTTACAGCCAGAATCTGGTGATTATAACAAGGTTATTTTTGAGACAACAAAGGGGAAATTATATTTTGATGATATGAGAAATTTTGGACAAATTTTCTTTTGTAACAAGACTTGTGATTTGGATAAGAAATTATCTCAATTAGGCCCAGATGTATTGAAAGAGAAAGTTGAACCTGAATACTTAATTAATCGGTTAAAAAAATTAAAGCAAACTCAGTATATTGCTGATGTATTATTGAATCAAAAAGTATTAGCTGGTGTAGGAAACTATATAAGAGCAGATGCATTATATTTGAGTAAAATATCACCATTTAGAAAGTTGAAAGATTTAAGTACAATTGAAATAGAATTATTATTAAAAAATATCAAAAAAGTTATTACCAAAAGCTATAATTGTCAAATAAAAATAGCTTTTGGTGATTATGATTATCATCAATTAACCAGATGTTATAAATTTTATGTTTATGGCAGAGAAAAAACAACAAAAGGCGAAATAGTAACAAATGATAAAATGAAAAATGATCGTACAATTTGGTGGGTTCCAAGTGTACAACAGTGATTAATTTTTAATTTTAGTTGATTTAACATCAACAATAACAGCACCTTCAGCTAGTTCAACAATAAATTGTTTTAGCTTTGTTACTTGTTTAGCAGATTTACAGACTGTACCACGAGATGTTCGTACAATACTAAATCCTCTAACTAAACTTTTATGTGGATCCATGGCTTTAAGTCTTGCTTCAATACCTTTAATTCTAGCTTCTGTTATGGATGTATTTTGTCTAATAATTCTATCTAAATGACTATGTCGTTTTTCATGAATGAGTAATAATCTTCGTTTAATTGCTTCTAAACGATGATGTATTTTTATGATTCTTTTTTTAGGATGGCATTGAGCTAAAGCATTTAATTTATTTTGATTGGCTAATAATAATCGATGTTTAATTGTTTCTAATCGACGAAGTGTTTTGGCAATTCTTTTTTTAGGATGACATTGTTCTAAAGCATTAATTTTATTTTTGTTAGCTCTGGAACGATCTAATGTTGTTTTTTCGGCAGCAACTGATGGTGTTGGGCAAGAAAGATCAGCTGCAAAATCAACCAAATTGGTATCAATGTCATGACCCACACCAGATACAATTGGTTTACTGGCAGCAAAAACTGCTTGACATATTCGAGGATCATTCCAAAAAAATAAATCATCTTTTGAACCACCTCCTCGGGTGACTATAATAACTTCTGAATCTGTTTTTTCAGCTGCTTGAATACCAGCAACAACAGACTTGGGGCAATCTGCTCCTTGAACAATTGCATCGTGTATACGAACATATGCACCAGGACATCGTCTTTGAATAACACTTAAACAATCATGTAAAGCTGCACCTGTATTCGAAGTAACTAAACTAATTTTGGTACAGTTATTAGGTACTTTTTGTTTTTTAGAAGCACAAAAATAGCCTTGTTTTTCACATTCAGATTTCCACTTATCTAATAACTTTTGTTTTTCACCTTTTTCAGCAGTAGCTTTTGATAAAGTTGATATAATTAATTGCATTTTACCTGCTTTTTCCCAAACAGTTATTTGAGCAAGAGCTTTAATTTGATCACCATTTTTAGGTGAATACATATTTAAATCTTGTAAAGCTTCTTGCCACATAACAGCAGGCATAGTACAACCATTTTTATCTTTGAGTGCAAAATAAGCATTACCACGAGAATACTTCCAATTATCAATTTCACCAATTAATAATAATTGTTTAGGAAATTGATGCGCCAGACCATTTTTGATCTGGTGCATTAATTGTGATATGGTCAACATTTGTTATTTTATAACTCATTATATTTTTATATATGTTTCTATTCGTCTGCAAATATGTCGATTTCTTGTCGAACTTCCATGAGTATCTTTCCCAGCATATTTTGTCCTTCATTATTCATGCCATTACTCCAAAAAGAATCCCAAAATGCATCATGTATCAAAATTTTAGACTTGGTTTGTCGAAGTGCTTTTCGCATTGATACATCTTCAAATTTCGCGTAAATACATTGTCGCATTACTCCGATGCGGGACTTCTTCCATTTATTTATTTTGCTTCGAGTTAAAGGTTTACCACCCCGCCTACTGCCAAGTCGTTTAGCTACAATTGGTGATGAGGCAGTAAGGATTTTTTGTTGATGTTCTGGATCGTGTGAATATTTCAATGCCTGATAAACATGTTCTGCAGTTGGTCCACGAACACCTTGTACTGTAACGCCGCTATGAACTATCGCACCATTCGTAAATACCCAATTTTTTCGGGGAGATATTGAAATAGTCTCCATTTTGTTTTTCTATAAATGATTTTTTTTTATAATTATATTATAAATGAGTACTGCTGTTGTTGTAATAGTTTTATGTTGTTGTTGCGTAATTTGTATAGGAATAATAGCTGGTTTATTTACTACAGGTAATATACCTGGAACTCAGCCACATACTGATAAAATAACAATTGAAGAATTAGAAAATAAAAGTGGAAATATAACGTTTAAGACAGGAGAAGTTTCAAATGATGATTTTATGAAATTTAAAGATACATGTCAATATATAAAAAATAATCAAAAAGTAGTTGATTCTGTTTCATTATCAGGAGACCTAGAAGAAATACACGAAGCTTGTAATAAAGTTTCAATGAATGAAATTAATCTGATTGAAGAATTAGAAGACAAATCTGTCAATCTTGTTGATGGACAAATATTGTCTAAAAATGATTTAATAGCAGTTAAAAATATATGTCAACATATAAAAGAGAATCAAACACTATTTGATTCTATACCATTTAATTCTATACCAAGACCGGAAAATGTTAGTCATGAAAAGTGTTCCGAAGAATTTATGACAACTTATTCAAAAATTATTAATATGTATACATTTTTCGATGATTTTTACGCATTAAAGAAAGAAGATCCAAAATTTATCAATCCAAATAAAGATTCACAAATGTGTACAAGATATGCTGAAGATTGGAAAAAACAAACAGAGAAAATTCAAAATGAATTCACAGATATATATCCTAGTTTCGATGAAAAAATTCTAGATAAAGATTTAGAAACATTTGAAATTAGTTGTATGTTTATTTGGATGAAAAAGAAAGAAGAACTGGAATTAGCAAAAAAAATAAAAATTATAACTTTTGACAGAAAAGATGGTAGTAGATATAGAGATATTGACAATATCGATAATCCAGTTACTTTAGATTCAATACCGAATGAAGAATTCGACAAGATAGAAACGTTTTATTTGAAAGATCCTAATAATTCTTCTTTAATTCAATACCTTCCTGATAATTCTAGTATAAATAATCCAGATATTAAAGCTATATGTAATTTAAGAAAACAGAGTTTGAAAGTACTTAAAGATGTAAATGATGATGGAACAATAAATTATAAATTTAACATAGATGGAGAAACAGAGTTTTATAATGATCGACAAATCGATATAGAGTTTTTAACAATATATGATGTATTTTTTGATAAAGTATTAAGACCTTTAGATGGTGATGAATGTCCATTTTTAGGTTAAATATCATCAAAATTAAAGTTACAATCGTCATCGTCTACTATAACTTTTTTTTCTTGATCATCTACAGTTCCACCAAAATCAGCTTCAGTAGCATCTTGTGAAAATGTAATATCACCTGCTTCGGGTTTAACTAAAACATTACGAATATCTTCTGGTACATCTGCTTCTTGGCAAAAAAATAAAACTTCACCAGTTTTCCAATGGGCATCATATTGTTGTACCATAGCCCAAACGTTTTTGTTCAACGATGAACCCATATTTCGAACCAAACGTTTATCTGTTGTTTTACGCATAACACATCGAACTGTTCGGTTTAAATCTAAGACATCAACATCTACTGTACTTCCATGAAATGTTGAGACAATACCATATAGTCCATCGGATGTATCTATTTCTTTTTTAATTCGAGGTTTTTTTCTATTCTTTTTACCTTTTTGTTTTCCAGTTGTTTTGGCAACAGGCATAATTTGAGTTTATACACTGAAATTATGCTTTAATAAGAAAAAAAATATATATTATTAGAAAAATTGAATAATCATATAAATTGATACTAGTTTATATATATTAAATTAAACAAAATATTAAAATGTCATCTGTTAAATTATCACCTGAAGCTGCAGATCAGCAATCTAAACTAGCAACTCAAAAGGCATTATTTGAACTTGGAAAACAAACTGCTAATAAAGAACAAAGTATTAATGAACGTGTAAAAAGAGAGTTAAAATTTCGTCAAAAAATTAACAACATTAAATCAGACTTAAATGAACATCCGAATACCAGATTTAGTAAAGAAATAACAGATAAAATAGATCCATTTGAAAAATTAATAAAAATTCAAGAAGATAATATTGACAGTTTAATGAAACAATTATCTCAACTTCATGAAGAAAATAATGAACGTGAAGAACAAGCTAAAGAAGATGCTAAAGAAGAAGATGAAAGAGAAGAAGATTATCTTAAACAAATAAAACAGAAAGATGAGCGTATTCTTAAATTACGTGAAAAGTGCAAATATAAAAATAAATCTCTTGATATTTTAATAAAATTTATACTACCATTGACTAATCTATTTGTATGGTACGTTACTCTTTATGGTATTGACAGTTTTGTCAATGATATTATTGTTGGTTCTGTTTTTATTACAAATAAGATTACGAATGTATCCATAATCTTGATAAATTGTATTCAAATAATTATGATGGAATTGATATCATGTGTTATATTGTTAGTTAATTGTATGGTAGCATATTTTAATTCAATAAGCAATTAACATAGAAATCTAAATAACCATCGGCTAACATATAATCTGTAGGTTTTACCATAGAACGCAATTCTTCGGTGCAATGTTTTTCTAAATAATCAATAGCTATTTCAGTGATTATGGGATCTATGTTATTTACAAGGTCGGAACGGAATTTAATTAAACTTAAATTAATATGATTGGGTGATTCATTAATAGCGTGAACAATTGCTTTTAGATCTTCACGTATTTTTTTAATTATTTCTCCTTTAATACTAACATTTAATTTTTGCATATTTTTTTGTAAATCATTCATAGTTATTAATAATTCATAGAATAAATTTATAGAATAAAAAGAGTGATGCAGTGTCCTTATTGTTCATGTTGTGATAACGATGACGGATGGTGTCTTGATTGCGGTTCTCTTATTACAGGTGGTGTTAAATCTATTGTAAGTGATGCTACAGGTAAAGCCCAACCGGAATGGTTAACATATGGTACTGGGCCAACATCTGCTAAAAGGTGTCGAGTTGTTCTTGATGAAACAACTTTATTAGAAAAGAAACAACGCATTACAGAACGTGTTTCTCAACAAAATGCGAAGTTATGTGGAAGTTTGAACCTTAATCCATCAAATATTGAAGAAGTATTAGATTTAATATGTCCACCTTTATGTGAAATTAGAATTGCATATTTAGCAATTATGGTTTCAAAAAAAGGTGCATGTTTACGTTATATTAGTAAACATAGTGGTATACAGCGAGGTGTTATTTCAACATATGCAACAAAGATAGGATTAAAATTACCCGAGACAGTACCAGAAATTATAGATAAATTTTCTGATATTCTAGATATGACTTCTAAGAGTAAGCAGAAAATTATAGATGATTTTAATAAATATGATCCAGATAAAATGGTTTTCAATGGTTTTAGTAATACTGCCATATCTGGAGCATTATGTATTCAGCATGGTATAAACATTAACAAGTTAGTTGAACAATTACATATAAGTAAAGGTACAATCGACAATGTACTTCAACGGTTAGAGATGATAGGACAACCTGTACAAAAAGTAAATAAAGAAAAAGCAGATCATCCAGCATTAGCAACTTTAACAACAGAAGGAAGAAAAGCTGCTTGTATGTGGTTACAAAATAAAAACATTACACCAAAAGAAATAGTGCAAACATTAAAAACAGTGTCATTACCAACTGTTCGTAAAGCAATTAAAGCTGCAAAATTATGTGATTAATTAGTAATGAATCATACTTTATTTTTTACACTAACAATTGACCATTTAAGTTGGAAAAGTTTAGTGTATATGCGATGTTGTTCGAAAAATTGGCGACAAGAGATAGATAAACATATTCAACTTAATGCAATTAAAAGAAATGAAAACCCATCTATAATTAATCGCGCAGCTATCGAAGATGGTCGTTGTGTAATATGTTTCGAAAAAACAAGCAACGCTTTTTGGCATTCCATATGGAATATCCACGCTCATGTAGGTTGCCTCATAAATCAACTCAAAGATAGTTGTGAATTGACACACATCTCTTCCGATATTTTAAATAAACTACCCTCACAAGATTTACCCCAAAATGTAGAAACAATCCGCACAGAAAATGGACGTTTAAAAATGATTGTAACACGTGGTCCTCATTATTGGTTGGAAGAACATTTGTGTATTGATTCAACAAAAACAGTCATGGGTTTTATAAGAAAAACTGAAATATTATTATTTAAAATAATTTAAGTAATAGTAAAAAATCAAATATGAATTTTAATCGTCCTAATTCAACATATAAATGCGATCAATGTAAAGACACTGGATTTATTACAAAACAAACTAATATATCTAATTGGATTAGAAACGTACAAGTAAAATGTGAATGTCAAAAAATAAAATATAAATGCGATCAATGTAAAGACACGGGGTTTATTTTACAACAGTCTCCAGGAACGATAATGAAAACATCTATACCTTGTTCCCATAATTGTATACCTCCTAAATGTAAATGGTGTAGTAACCACGGATGGTATTGGATAAATAAAGCAGTAGGTAGCGAAATAAAGCACAAAAAAAAGACATGTTATTATTGTAAAATATATATGACAAAAGAGAGCAAGTATATGTCAAAAAATAAAAATGAAACAAATCCATTTGTGAAAAAACCAACAGATGAAGAAAAATCAGATTCTGTTTATATTTATATCTTAGAATTAGAACAAGGTAAATATTATATTGGAAAAACATCTAATCCGCAATTTAGATTAAATACTCATTTTAAATCATCAGATACTTCATGGACAACTGAATATAAACCTTGTCGTATTGAAAAGCTTATACCTGATTGTGATTCATATGATGAAGATAAATATACTTTGAAATATATGTCAATGCATGGAATTGACAATGTTCGAGGTGGTAGTTTTTGTCAAATTGATTTATCTCCAGAACAAATTAATCAAATTAAAAATATGATTAAAGGTGCTGAAAATAAATGTTATAATTGTGGTAGTAATTCACATTTTGCAAAGGATTGTTTAAAATCAATTGTTGATTCACATTTACAATCAATTGATAAATTAAATATACAACATATAAAGCAAAAAATTCGTGAATATAATCAAATGTATGAAAATATATTAAAATTAAAAATATGTATTAAAGAGACATCATTTAAAGAAGATTTTTTTGAAGAAGTTATAAAATTTAGTTTGGAGACAAATAATAGAAAAGAATTTGTAAAAGTAGATTCAATAGAACAAAAAATAAATGTTATGATATATCAATATAGAAAATATATTTTAAATCAAGATAATATAATGTTAGATATACCTATTTTAAAACCGCCTGAAATATTAGTCTTAGAATTAATTAATTATAACTGTGAACAACAACAAAAATTAAATGAAATTGAAGAAAGATATCATTCAGAAGAATTTATTAAAGAAGTGTTAATTGAATTATATAAAATGAGAATTAAAATATCATAAATTTTATTTTAATTAGATTACAAGATATAAAAATAACATTAAATAATGGTAGATACTATACAAATAGGAGAAAAAGTAGACATCGTAGATTGTGAAGAAGTAACGACTGCATCACGTGTAATTGGTAACACTAATATAATACCAGCATCATGTGTAGTTCAAGATGAATTGATTACAGCTAGTCCAATAGAAATTCATCCCATAGAGCAAGAAATAGAATCAAATCATAATATATATCAGTATATATTTGAGAAAATATTTACTACAATATTTGCTATATTTTTTTGTGCATTGTGGGCGACATTAATGATATTTTTTGGATTTCTAGTTTGTATATTATTAATTAACGTTTTTAACATGAAGTGGGATCTTTTACATTACTCGGTTGGTTTGCAAATTACAATATACTTAGGTATTGGTAGTATTATTATGTTAATTTTATGTTTAGTTATAAATCGCAATAAATAAATTACATATTTGCATTTTTTCCAGCTATTAGGTTATTTATATAATTTATTAATTTTTGACCAATTCCGGGAAGTGATTGTAAATCTTTGCCATCCTTTATTTCATATGGGAATTTACGAAGATAGCGAATAATTTTATTTAGATGTGGCGAAATACCCCGTCCTTTAGGGCGGGGTTGTAAGCCACCCCGCGATGCTGTTACTAATACTGCCTGGAAGGGA
>CERI01062827.1_pt1 | contig 16490 bp, 14 predicted proteins | sample 350261 | NCBI WGS metagenome assembly CERI01 (sample SAMEA2620979, study PRJEB7988) | marine metagenome | isolation source: saline water (ENVO:00002010), including
AATATTAAATATTTCACTTGGTGACGAAGCAAAAAAAATAAAATTTTATTATAGTGATAATGACAACAGTGGCTCAAATTCTAATATTCCTCATTATTATCTTAAAAATTCTTCTGAAGTTGAACAAAATAAAATTGACAATATTATTGAGGAGTAGAAAATAAAAAAAATTAATTTTTTGAAATTAGATATAGAAGGATACGAATGGAAAGCTTTAAAAGGAGCTAGTAATGCCATTTCATCTAATATTATAGATTATATCCAGCTTGAGTATAATGGCACATGGATTGATGGTGGGGGCTCTATTAGAAAAATTTTTGATTTATGTATATCTAATAATTATGATTTATACATTATTACTAAAAATAATTTACTATCAATAACGAGTTATCATCTGTTGCTAGATGATTACTATTATTGCAATTTATTAATGGTAAAAAAAAATCTTGATAATTTGTTGCCCATAAAAAGAGAGGCATTACCATTTTGATTAATTAAATTTTATTTAATATATTAATTAAATTATCTTCAAAAATATCAAAAGTATAATTTTTCTCATATTTTTTTTTAGCAACTTTTCCATATTTTTTATATAAATTTTTATTTTTTAAAAAAATTTCCATATATTTTACACATTCATCGATGTTATTTTTCTTTAACAAAAATCCATTTTTTTTATGATCAATAATATTTGTTAATGCCCCAACAGAGGATGTAATAACAGGTGTTCCAGATGACATCGACTCAAGAACAACTAAAGAAAAAGTTTCATTTAAATATTTTGTTGGAAATACTAATACATTTGATTTTTTGAGTTCATTATCTTTTTTTTTTCCGTATAGTGGACCTAAATATTTAACATTATCTAATTTATTAATAATTTCTTTTACTTTAGAAAAAAAAATATCGTTTATGTTATTTCCAATTACAATTGCTTTAAAATCATATTTTTTATTATTTAGTTTTTTAATTGAATTTAAAAAAGTTAATATACCTTTTTGTTTAAATAAGTTTGATAAAAAAAGAAATGTAAAATTTTTATTTTTCTTTAATTTTGAATAATTTTTTTTTGAAAAATTATTCAATATAAATAAATTTTTTTTTTTATCTCTTATTAGGTGAATATCTTTAACTAATTTACGTGAGAGACATATTAAAGATACATTTTTAAAAAGAATTTTTAAAAACTTTTTATGACTTTTTGATTGTTGAGCTAAGCGGTTAAATCCCACTCCATGCAAATGAAAAATTAACTTTTTATTGAATAGTTTAAATAAAATAATAAAAAATATATCTCTATAAAAACCTATTCCTCTAGGAGATGGATTAAAATAAATTATATGAGGGTTGATAATAATAATTTTTATAATCAATTTGAAATAAGAGAAAATGAAAAATATTAATTTTTTTACTTTAAAAATTTCAATTTCTTCTAATTTTGTTATTTGAGTTGAATTAAAAAAAAAATTTTGAAAATTTTTATTAATTTTTTTACTGTTTTTGATTGATAAATTTATATAAGAAGCACCATGTATTGGTGGAGGGAGTGGAACAACAAATAGTATTTTTTTCATTTATTTAGATTCAAAACTTTAATACTTTTAATAACATTTTGAACAGAAACATTTGTATCAAATTTTTTGACTTCATTAAAAGCATTTAAAGAAAATATTTTAATTTTAGATTTATTTTTTAATAAATGAATTATTTTACTAGACCATAAATTATAATTTAAATTTAATACATATCCATTGTAATTGTTAATAATAAGTTCATCAGCAACACCGGCACTTTTACAAGTAATGACTGGGGTGCCTGCAAGACATGCTTCTGTAGCTACTACACCCCAACCATCAGATGAAGTTGGAAAAAGAAATAATTTTGCAGATGAAAATTCATTTAAAATTTTATTAGGTTTCACATACTTTAAATACTTAAAGTTAACACCAATTTCATTTAATTTTGATATTATTTCATTTTTAAGTGGTCCATCACCAATAATTTTAATCCTTAAATTTTTTTTTATATCAAATATTTTTTTTATTACTTTAATAGCAAAATCAAATTTTTTTCTTTTAATAAACTGACCACACAAAATAATATCAAACTTTCTTTTATTGATTGGAATAATCCTTTTATTAACTGGAGTTATATATGAATAATATGAAGTAAAAAATTTATTTTGAGTATTAGATTTATAATATTTATATAATTTTTCCGTTTTTTTACTTGCACCTAAATAAGCATCGCTATTTGGGAAAAACAAATTTCTTATTATTTTTTGCAATATGCTAAGCCCTTGTTCTTTTTCAGTTAAGATATTTGCATCTGTAGAAACGATTATCTTACAATTAAATATCTTTGCCCAGATAAAAGTTATAACCATAACAGGTGATAAGCCATTTAATATTATTACCTTAGGTTTGATATTATTTAAAATTTTTATTATTTTGATATCAAAATAGGTATATCTATTATTAAATTTTAATTGAGTACTATTTAAAAAAATTTTTTTATAACTACCTAATCTAAAATTCCATTTTCTATTAGGTTCTTTCTTTGAACAATAAATTACACAGTATTTTTTTTTTAATTTTTTGTATAATAATTCATGAAAATCTTCACGATATGGAGCAGGAATATTTGTTAAGTAAACTATTTTCATTTTATTTAATCAAAAAACTTTCTAAAAAAATTTTTAAATCATAAATTAGAGTAAATAAAGGCGGTCTAAGAATTTTTCTATATTTAGCTCTTAGTTTTAACAAATTTTTTGCATATTTTTTTGAAGGATAATTGGAATAAAATCTGGTTTTACCGTAATATCTGGCAATGAATTTTTTATTTGAAATACAAACATTAAGTTTATTCATTAAAAATCTATAATACAGGTCGAGATCTATACAGATATCTAGTTCTTCATTATAAGATCCAATTTTTAATAATTTTTCTTTTTTAATGGCAAGACTTGAATGGTGCAAGTTGAGAGTTTTAAAGAGTGTTTTATCTTTTAAAATCGAAATGTTTTCTTTAATATTTTTATTTTTTATATCTAATTGATTTAAAACTAATTTTATATTTTCTATTTTAAAATCATCAAATATAACTCCTTGACCAAAAACTGCATCATAACCATTAGAGATAAGATTTAAGCTATCTTTAATTCTTGTATTATTTGAGAGATCATCTGAGTCATTTATAAAAATAATCTCTCCAGAAGAGTTTTGGATTGCAATATTAAGTGCTTTTGCTCTACCAATATGTTTTACTTTAATTAATTTAAGTCTTTTATCCTTAATTTTTTCAATTATAGACGTGGTTTCATCTTTAGATCCATCATCTACGATAATAATTTCATCAGTATAATTTATGATTGATAATAGATTTCTTAATATTAAAAAAATTGAATTAGAGGAATTATAAGTTGTCACTATTACAGATGATTTCATTTTAAGAAGATCCTGATATAAATTTTTTCTTAAAATTTAATATTAATAAATTAAGCAAAATCCATTTTGTTAAAAATAAATATGAAAAATAAATATATAAATTTTCAAATTGAAAAATTATAGTCAAACTAACACCAATTAAATAATACATGACAATAAAAAATGTGCTGTAAATAAAATATAAAAAACCTGAAAAATTTTTATCATTACTTTCTATATAATTTAGTTGTAAAAAAAAATTTGGCATTAAAATTGAACTAAGTGTAATTATAAGTGCTGGTAAAACTATAAAATCTACATTATCTAAATTCATAACAAATTTTAAATAAGGATAAATTAATATTAATAAAATTAAAAAGCTAATTATATTATATAATAATGAAACTTTCTTACTTGATTGTTTATACTCATTGCTAAAATTAGAGCTAATAGAATATGAAAATAATGTTTTATTAATAATTGTTAAAAACCCAAATGAAAGTAAACTAAAACGAAGTACTCCAGAAATAATACCTAATTCATAATCATTAAAGATATACTTTGCCATTATAAAATCTATGGATGATATGAATGAAATAAAAAAAATTGAGATAATAATAATATTATTTCTTTTGAAATAATTTAATGAAATAATTTTACTTTTAAAAATTGGTTTTAATTTAAAATCAATTTTTATTTTTACATAAATAAGTATTAAAAGTGTTATCAAAGATGTAATTAACAACTGATGAACAGCAATATTTGGTTTTAATTCATTTAAAAAACAATAAAAAAATAACACAAAAATAAACATTTGAGAAATAAATTGTAAAATTGATAATTCTAATATTTTTTTTTTTGCAGTTAACAGATAATCAAATCCAAAACTATTAAATAATAAGGTCAAAGATAGTAACCCTAATGACAAAACTGGTAGTTGATTTATAAATGTAAAAGAAAAAATTATAAAAAGAGGAAAACACAAAATAGAAAGTAAAATTCTAGTCTTTAGTATTTTATATTCCTTGTTACTTTGATTTGTTAAATTATTTCTTATTAATGGTTTATCTGCACCCATATAAACCACCGAAGAAAAAACACTCAATATACTAATTAAAAGAAAATATTCCCCTATTTCCTCTATAGAATAGATTCTAAATAACAGGGCAGTAATAAAAAAACCAACAATTCTTATAAGTCCACTAAAAAAAATTTGATAACTTATGGATTTTATTAGCATTTAATTAATTATAGTTGAGTAAATTTTCATTACTTGTTTGGGATAACTTGTTTTCATTTCTTCTAAATATATTTTTCTAGAATTTTTACCCATTTGAATGCGCAAATTCTTATTTTTTGCTATTTTCTTAGCTAGAAGAAACATCTGATTTTCATCATCAGCTTTACAAATATATCCATTAAATTTATGTTTCACAATCGAACCTGCTTCTTTGGTTGTTATAATTGGGATACCTGCAGCCATTGCTTCATAAATTACTAAAGCAGAGCCTTCCGTATATGATGGAAAAATAAATAAATCTGATTTTGAATAAAATTTTTTTAAAATTTTTTTTCTTACCTGACCATGAAAATGTATGTTGGTTTTATCTAAATCGTCAACTAAAAAATTATGTTTTAATTTTCCAAATAAATGTAATTCTGAATTAATTCCTGCGGCTATAAGCTTTTTGTGAACAAAGATTGCATGCTGGACACCTTTTGCAATAGATATTTCTCCTACAAACATCAATATAAATTTTTTTGTAATTTTGTTCCTTTTAATCTTTATAAGTTCTTTTGAAAAATTAGAGTCATGCTTATAAGTAATTATTTTTTTTTTGTTAAAACCTAATTTATATAATTCTTTTTTTAAAATTAATGATGGACATATTATTAAATCAGCAATTTTAGCTTCTTGAATTCTTCTTTTTTGCAAAAAATTAATTCCTGTATCTAGAGGTAAATTGTATCTCTTAAAAACATTTTTTAATTGTTTTTTTCTAGTAGCTTGCATTTGTCCAGAAATTTCATAAACAAATTTCTTTCCATGTCGTTTTGCGAGTGTAGCAGCCTCAAGGCTATAAGGGCCCTGGCCATGAATTATATCAAAGTTTTTATTAAAATTAATTTTTGCCAAATAAGCCAAAATAAGATCTTGAAATAGGTGACCCTTTTTAAAGCCAAAAAAGGATACCAATTTATAAATAAGTTCAGGTAAATAATGATTGCCTGGAATTTTAACCAAATTATCATTCATTATTCTTTTTGAGTCTTTAAAAAAAAACCTTAAAATACCTCTATTGCTAAGCCTTATAAAGCTATCCCATCTTACTAATATTTTTTTCTTAGATAAAAAATCAGCCAACAATATGGATTGATCAATCCTTCCAACCATCCATACTTTTGCCTTAAATATTTTATTTTTTTTCATTATTAGTTGCTATCATTAAGGGTGTAAAAGTCACCCAGAATAAAATATATGGATGAGAGACCATTGATCCTCCATATCCTGATGAAGTAAATCCTGAAATTATTGCAAAAACAATTAATGCCTCGACAAGATTTGAATGTTCTTTTTGGAAACAAATATTTGCTTTTCTAAACCAGAAATAAAATGAATATAACAATAATAAAATACCTAGCCATTTTGAAGCAATATAACTTTCAAGATAAACATTATGGCCTGATGAAATTGAACTTACTTCAAAATTTCTCATTCTATCCAATAAAAGATATTGGTCTGTAGCAAAACCTGATCCAAAAAATTTTCCGTCTAGTTCAATAATTATCAATTTCCAAATATTTTCTCTTCCAGTTAAAGACTCTATTCTTTCGATTGGCCTAAAACTTATGTATGATAAAATTTGATTTATAAATTTTATTTCAGATAAAAAAAAATAAAAAAACATCAAAATTAAAATTGAAAATAAAAAAATGTACTTTTTTTTGTTGTTAAATTTTGAAGTATATAAGTAGGTTAAGCAAATCAGTATTGTTATGATTGAAGTTAATGAATATGATAAATAAATAAAGGCAAAAAACAAAAAAATAAACATTTTATTTTTTTCATTTAATTTTATTTGTTGATAAAAGCATATTAAAAAACTACCTGCTAATAAAAGTGACAATGCGTTATCTGCTAAAAAGTTTTGTTTTATTAAAATTTCACTAAAAGCAATTTTTTTTGAAAAAACATATAAAATCCCAATTAATATTATATGTAATAAATAATTTCGTAGCCCTTTATGGTTAAATTTATCATTTATATTACAAAATCCATTGTAGACATATAACGAAATTAAACCTATTACAAAAAACTCAGTAGCTCTAAAAAAAGTTAACAATTTAAAGTCTGACCAGATTGTTGAAATTAAATATAAGCTAGATAATAAAAAAAAAGGTTTTAATAAATTATTCTTAAAAAAAAAAATATAAAAATTCTTATTATTTACTAAAATATAAAAGATACAAAAAATTATTGAAATTATCTCCCCATAGTTTCTTATTGATAACGATCCTGAAACTATTCTTGAAGATGATGGTGCATTTAATCCTATACTTAATAACAAAGGAAATATAAAAACAAAGTATAATAAAAATAATGGAAATTTTATTTTATTTGCCATTAGAATATTAAACCGTATTTAATAAACCAGATATATCTAGGATTTTTGATTTATTTATTTTCTTAAAATTTTTAAATTCTTTATGGTTAACTAAAAATACTAATAAATCTGATTTATTTATTGCTTCATTTTTAGATATCAAGTTTAAATTTTTAAATTTTGATTTATCTAAATTTGGTTCAACAACAAATGTTGTGATTGAAGTTTTTTTTAAAAAATAATTAATAATTCTTAATGAGGGACTTTCTCTTAAATCTTCTGAGTTCACTTTATATGTTGCTCCAAAAAAACTTATTGAAATTTTTTTATTTTTTTTTTTTAAATTTATTTGTTTAATTTTTTTACTTACTTCTTTTATTACCCACTTTATTTTTTCTAAATTTACTTTTCTAGCTGAATATATCAATTTTGATAATTTTTTATTTTGACTAATTAAAAACCATGGATCAACGGCAATGCAATGACCACCCACACCTGGTCCAGGTTTAAGAATATTAACTCTTGGATGTAGGTTGGCTAAATCAATAAGTTTCCAAATATCAATTTTTAGTTTTTTAGATATCATTGAGAGTTCATTAGCATAAGCAATATTAATATCTCTATAGGTGTTTTCTGCTAATTTACACATTTCTGCTGTTTTTGAATTCGTTATATTTAATTTGCCTTTTACAAAAATTTTGTAAATTTTTTTTGATTCAAAAGAACTTTTTTTATTGACCCCTCCAATTATTCTATCGTTATAAATTAGCTCATTTAAAGTGTTGCCTGGTAAAATTCTTTCTGGACAATAAGATATATTTATTGAATTACTTTTTAAATCAGATCTTTTTTTATAAATTATCCTCTCAATTATTTCAGTTGTTCCTATTGGACAAGTAGACTCGATAATGATTAAATTATTTGGCTCTAAATGATTTATAATTTTATTAATAGCACTCTTGACTGCTCTAATATCTGGTTTTTGATTTTTCATATCAAATGGAGTTGGAACAGCAACTATATAAATATCTGATTTAATAATTTTGTCAGAAACGTTAAAATTTTTTTGTACAATTTTACTTTTAAATTTAGATAAAAAATCTTTTTCTTTAATCTTAATTTTTAAATTTTTAATATCAGTAATGACACTTTTATCTTTATCATAGCCAAAGACGTTGATAGATTTTTCTGCCAATATTACAGCGAGGGGCAATCCAATATAACCAAGACCTAATATCGATACATTGATATTTTTCATTTTGATAAATATTTTTTTAAATGTTTTATTATTTTATTTATTGATTTTCCATCTCCATATGGATTTTTTATATATGACATTTTTTTGTATAGTTTATGATTATTCATTAATCTATAAACAGTATCAGCTATCTTATCCTTGTCTGTACCAACAAGTAATGATCCTCCAAAATCTTTAGCCTCTGGTCTCTCTGTTTCATTTCTAAGAACTAAAACAGGTGTTTTAAAAGTTGGTGCTTCTTCCTGGATACCACCAGAGTCTGTTAAAATTAAATAGGATATTTTCATTAAATATATAAATGTAAAATAATCCTGAGGTTTAACTAAGAAGATGTCTTTAATATTATTCAATTTCTTTTTAATTACAGTACTTACCTTTGGATTAAGATGAACAGAATAAACTATTTGTATATCTTTATTTTTAGATACGATTTTTTTTAAAGCATTACATATATTTTCAATTCCATTACCATAGTTTTCTCTTCTGTGAGATGTGACTATTATTAGTTTCTTTTTATTATCTAAAAAAGAAAAATTTTTTTTTATGTTATTTAAAATTTTTTTGTTTCTTTTGAGAATTTCTATCGAAAATTCTAAAGTATCAACAATTGTATTTCCAGTTTGAATTATTTTTTTTTTGACTACATTTTCACTTAATAAATTTTTAGTAGCGATATTAGTTGGAGTAAAATTTATATCAGCTATTGTTGCTATGCTTTTTCTATTAAATTCTTCTGGATAAGGATACTCTAAATTATGAGTCCTGAGACCAGCCTCAATATGTCCTATCTTTATCTTGTTTTGAAAAGCTGCTAAAGATGAGATGTAAGCCGTTGTTGTGTCACCATGTACTAAAATCAAATCAGGTTTAAAGTCTATTAATACCTTATTAAACTTTTCAAGTATCTTTGATGCTAACAAATTTAAACTTTGATTAGACTTCATTACTTTAAGATTATAATCAGTTTTAATATTAAATAATTTTAAAACCTGTTTTAACATTTGTTCATGTTGTCCAGAAACACAAATTTTAACGTTGAAAGTTTTTTCTTTTTTTAGAAAATAAATAAGCTTAGCTAATTTTATAGCTTCCGGTCTGGTACCAAAAGAAATTAATATTTTTTTTTTCAATTACTTTTTTATTTCTTTCCAAAAATTTCATTTACCTTGTCATTGATATCAGTGATGTTTTCAGATTTTTTTGTATTGTTATGATCAATAATATTTATTTTTTTTTGAATTAAATTATTATCAAAAACATTTGTCATCACATTTGAATTTTCAATAACTTCATTTATTGAATTTACTTTTTCAATTAAATTTGATCTTTGATTTTGAAAAACTTCTATTTCATTCTTCATAATTTCAAATTTTTTACTTTTTTCATAAAGTTCATTACTTAATCTTAAATTTTCTTTTTGAAAGAAAAATATTTCATCACTAGATGTGTTGGTTTGTGTAAAGACATTATCTTTTTGACGTTTATCTTTATTTTTAGAAATATCTAAACTATCTATTTTTGTATTTAAACTGACTAATTGTTCTGAAAGTTCAGAATTAAATTTGATTGTTCTTTCAAGTAAAAGTTGTTGGCTATTTATCTGATCGATAAGTTTTTTTTGATTTTTGTTATCTAATATTTTTCTAAAAAAAATTTTTGAAAACGCAGATATTTTCATAACTAATGGAATAAATATTTTTTTTATTAAAGTGATTGATTGTAAACAAAACTTATCAATAAATATATCAAATTTATTTTTTTCAAAAACTATTGTTTCCGGTTTAGATAAATAAATTGATTTAAAGCGGTCTATTTTTTTTTTCAATTCATTAGAGTTTTCAACCATAAATTCAACCTCAAGTTTTATTTACCTGATTTTGCAGAAACTGTAAATATTTTATCAACTAATCACCTTTAAACTTAAATATTGCATAGAATGTTCTTAAAATAATTGCAATATCAAGCCATATTGTCCAATTGTTCAAATACCACAAGTCATAATCCATTCTTTTTTTCATAGAATTAGGATCCGGTGTCGCGCCACGTAACCCATTAATTTGTGCCCATCCAGTTAGACCAGGATTACATTTGTGTCTTTTTAAGAAATTATTAAAAATTTGAGCATATTTAATATCATGTTCCACCATATGTGGTCTTGGACCAACTATTGACATGTCTCCATTTATTACATTAACAAACTGAGGGAGTTCATCGATACTATAACGACGAATAATTTTACCAGATTTTAAAACTCTTTTATCATTTTTCGAAACTTGAATAGTTTTATCAAATGTTTCTTTTCTTAGTGTCCTTAATTTAAATATTCGGAACCTTCTTCCATCCCATCCTGTTCTATTTTGTGAAAAAATTAATGGAAAACCATCTTCTATATAAATTGCAAACATAGATACTACAATAATGGGTGAAGCCAATAATAAGAAAATTAATGATAAAAATTTATCAAGTAGCATTTTAAAAAACAAGTTTAGACCAAAGAATCTAGACATTTCATAAAAATCATATGTATATTTATTAGCTAATAAATTGTCATTTTTTGATCCAGACTTATCATCTAAATTTACATTAAGAGTATCAACAGAAAATCTTATTATATTATTGAAAATATCCTTTTTTGATTGATCATCTCCATTTAATATCCAAATTTGTCCTAGAGAGTGGTATTCCAAAATAATTCTTACATCTTCATTGGTATCAAAAATTGGAAATTTCAATTCACTTTTTAATATCCTTAAATTATGATTTTCTAAATTTGTAATCATACAGCATTTAAAAATAAATATTTTATCAAAATCTGTACTTAAAATTTTTTTTATTTCTTCGTATTTTCCAATTAACATTATGTTTTTTTGAATTATATTTTTATCTATTAATTTTTGATAATTTAAATTGAAAAAAATTTTACTTAGATAAAAATTTAAAATAACAAAAAAAAACGATAAAAATAATTCAAATTTTAATTTGAAGTTATCAAGAAATAGTGAAGACAAGATCAAAATAAAAAAACTAATATATAATAAGTTGATAATATCAACTTTAATAAAAGATAAAAAACTTTTATCGTAATTTTTTTTAGTTTTTGATGTAAACGAATATATAAAATATAAAATAGTCAATAATGAATAAAACAAAAAATAATGGGAATTAATGAAAATATTATACTCTAATAATTGATATACATTTCCATTTATTAGAATCGAAAATATATAATATGTGAAAATTATAATTAAAGATTGAATTAATTTTGTAAAAATAATAAATGCTTTATCATCGTTTTGAAAAACTTTTTCTAACCTAAACATTTTTAACTTTTGGTATAATAATCAGGTGTGTAACTATAGTAATAACTATAATAGCTATCTTTTGATGTATCTAAATCATTAATAACGATACCATTAATTTTCGCCCCAACATTTTGAATTTTTTTAATAGAAGACATAAAAGAGACTGTTCTTGTTTCTTCTGATCTTACAACAAATAAATTGTAATCTGATGATTGTGTTAAAATCAAAGTGTCAGATACAGGCTGAACAGGTGGAGAGTCAACAATTACATAATCATATTCTAATTTTAAAACATCTAAAAATTTTTTAATTTGATCTTTATTTACTATATCGGACATATCAAACCTTTTTTCACCTGATGTTATGATATCCAAATCTGTACCTGGAACTTTAAATATCGCCTCTTTTAATTGAGCTGTACCTGAAATTATCTCACCTAAACCTAATATTTCCTTATCAAATTGATAAAAACCATTTAAAACTGAAGGTCTTCTAATGTCTGCCTCAATAAAAAGTACTTTGCTCGATTTCTCAAGTGAAAGAGATAAGTTAAATGCATAAGTTGTTTTACCCTCAGATGGGTTTGATGAAGTCACCATATAACTTTTATTTTTTTCAAACTTTGACTCAATTATTGCTCTAGAAGATCTGATTGCTTCAGAAAAGCTTGAAGCACCATCTTCAATAAACATTTGTAAAATATGAAATCCTCTCTTCAACTTTTCTACTCTTGGCAGAATACCAATTTGGGGAATATTTAAAGAGTCAATTGCCTCAGGACTTTTAATTACAGAAGAATTCATTTCTCTAAAATACAATAATCCAAAAATCCCTAAAAAAGAGATTACAAATGCCATAGCAAAGTTTCTTTTTGGCTGTGGATAAAAATGATTTGTGGGTATATTTGGATTTTCAATTATTTTTAATTTAGAAACTTGAAGGTTTTGTGCTTCATTTGTTTCCTTAACTCTTTGTAGAAAGGACTCGTATAATTTTCTACTACTGTCTAACTCCCTAGAAAACTTTAGCATTCCAGATTCTTTTTCTTCCAACACTCTAAGTTCATCAGTAACATTTTGAAGTTCCTCTTCTGATAATCTTATAAAATTATCTAAATTGCTAAGCTCAAATGCTTTTTGCTGAATATTCTCTTTCAAAATTTCATCTAACTGACTTTTTAAATTTTCACTCTGTTCTTTCGCCTGTATTAATTTTGGATGCTGATCAGTATATATTAAAGACAAAGATTGCATGTTACTATCATTAGCATTTAAAGTATTTTTTATATTTGATATTTCATCCCTCGATCTTAAATCTTCAATCGCTAATAGTGCATCCACATCACCTTCTGCTACTTTGATTGATAATAAGTCATTTTGCTGTTGTTGATATTTTTGTTTTGCTTCAACTATTCTAGATGAAATTGACTTAATCTCAGAAATTTTTAATTGTTTCACATCACCAGTATCTACAAGATTATTTTCTTTCTTATATTTTGATAATTTTTTCTGAGCAATATCCATTTGGCTAACTAGCTCTTTTAATCTTTCTGAGATTTTTACATTAGCATAATTTGTTATCTTAATTTTACTATCTATTTCATATCTCTGATATGAATCTATTATTGATACTAGGGCTAATTGTGCAATTTTAGGATTTACTGAAACAAATGAAAGTTCTATTACATCACTTCTTGGAATATTTTTTAATTTAAAATTTTTTGTCAACATTGATTTTAAAAAATTATTATCAATATTTTGCTCTTTCTTTAAAATTCTTTGAAAAAAATTTTGATCTCTTTGAGAATATAAATGTTTAAATTGAGTAGAATTTTTTTTATCTTTAATTATATATTCTAAAACTTCGTCACTTTTTAAAATTGCCATTTGATTATTTATTCTATTGCCTCGAGTTTCTATTGAATAAACTTCTTCAATATTTACAATTTTATTATCATCCGGTTCAATTACAATGATACCTTTGCTTAAATATTTTTTTTCTAGGTTTAAAGAAACAAAAAGAACTAATAATGAAATAGTTAAAGATATTGCCATTAGGTTTTTTAAATTTTTCTTAATAACCAAGAAGAAGAACTTGATATCACCTACGTCAAAAATATTAATTATTGAATTAATTCTCTCAATCATAATAAAAAATAATTTATTTGTTTTTCAATATTTTACAATAATTTGATAAATAAGATCATTTTTCATCATTATATCTAGTTTTTTTACTACTTCAGAGTCTTTGATACTTAATAACAATACTGTATTAAGTAATTAACATGAGATTTTTCAATAAAAAAACTTTCAAAATTTTTATCATTTTATTTTTTTTGAATAGTTGCACAACACTACCTGGAATAATTAAATCTCCAAGCAAAAAAAAAATAAACAAAAAAATTAATTCAAGCGAATATTCAATAAAAGATGTTGGAATAAACATAATTGAAATTAATTCACTAACAGAGCAAGAAATTAAAAACTTTAATGAAAATCAAATTGAAACGATAGATAATAAAGTTAACGAATTTGCAGATATATATGAGTATAGATACGAATATATATTGGGACCTGCTGACTCTATTTCAATTGATTTAACTGATACCGATGATTTGGATGGTACTTATTTAATTGATGAAGAAGGCATGATAGATCTTCCATTTATAGGTAAAATAAAATTAGATAACTTTACACTGAGTCAAGCTCAAAATATTTTATTAGAAATAATTTCAAGTTTTTATAAAAATCCTGATTTACAAATTAACATTGAAGAATTTAATAGTAGTAAAATATATGTCATTGGCGCAGTTAGAAATCAGATAACTATTAATCTTGATCAGAAACCAATAAGATTAATTGAAGCTGCAATACAAGCAAATTTTAATCCAAGCGCAGCTGATAAACTTTATGGCACGAAAGGATTTTTAAGAAGAGATAATAAAGTTTATAAAATTAATTTAACTAATGCTTTTAAAAGTACAGATAGCAAAGAAAATTTTTATTTAAAAAAAGATGATGTAATATTTATTGACAGAAATTCTGATGCAATACACGTATTCGGTGAAATTTTAAAACCTGGGTTATATTTTCCAAATATGGATTACTCACTAACGGAACTTATTTCAACCAGTGGTTTAAATCAATTGACTGCTAATGCAAAAAAGGTTTACGTAATTAGAGAAAAATATAATTCATTTTTGGAAGTTGATGTTTTTAAAATTGATATAAGAAATCCAATAAATCTTATTGTAGGAAGAAAATTTAAACTACAAGCTAAAGATATAGTATTTATTCCACCGACTGAAATTGTTAAATGGAATAGAACAATTAGTTTGTTATTACCACAAACAGATTTATTTAAATCATATAATCCAATTATTAATAATGGATTACAGACATATAGCGAAGAGTAAAAAGATCTAAAAATTTTTACTTTCAAATGAAAAAAAAATTACAAAGAATATTTGAATTATTGGAATATGGAGTGAAAAATCAAAAAATAAAATAATAATTAAAAATATGATTAGTAATAAGTTCATATTTTTTAAAATGTTTTTACTAAAAAAAAACTTTGATAAACTTAAAATAATTAAGCCAGAACCTAAAATACCAAATTCACCAAGAAACTCTAATATATCTGAATGAGCATGATTTGCGAAAGAACTTGATGAGTTTAAAAAATTTAATTGAAATATTGTTTCGAAATTACCTGAACCATATCCAAATATAGAAAAATTTAAAAATTGGTTTAAAGCAAATTTGGCAATTTGTGCCCTACTTAAATTAAATATTGGTGAATTAATTTGTGCAAACTCATCACTTAAAAAAGAAAACCTGTCAACAATTTGAGAATTACCAAAAAATATTCCTAAGATAATTACATCAACAGCTATAATTAATAAAATTGTTACTGCAAAATATTTATTTTTTTTTAATTCAAAAAAAAATTCATTAATTAAATAATATAATAAAGTTATCAATAGTAGAAAATTTCCTATCCTAGAAAAAGTAGTTATTATTCCAATTGTAATAAACAGTACAAACAATCTTACGTAAATTTTTAAGAAAAATTTATCTTTACTATTGTAAAATTTACTTTGATCTAAATTTTTAATGAATTTTAAGCATGCTATAAAACAAAATAACAAAAAAATTGCATAAGCTACTCTATTAATAAAAAATCCAGTTGATGCCTCTTTATAACTCGAATTACTAATAAAATAAAAATCAGGATTGCCATTAAGATAAAAAGAAATAGCTATCACAGAGGAGATAAAACCAATTAAAGATAAAAAAAAATAAAATCTATACTTATGTCTATCAGTATAAAAAATCATCTTTGTAATAAATAATAACAAAATTATAGAGGTATAATTTAATATTTGAAAAAAAGACTCTGTTGGCGATAAACTTATTGCTAAGTATGCAAAATGTGTATCTAATTTTTTTATATAATTATACTTTTCAATTGAAAAAAATTTCAAAATTTCATGAGGTAGTGGTAAAATTTGGAATAACAAATATAGTAAAAAAACAAAATAGAAAATGATGAAAATTTTATTATTTGAATAAAAATTTTTTAGATGTAGATAGTAATTTTTATCCCTGATAGAAAATATAAAAAATATACTTATCAAAATAAAATTAATTTGAATTAATATATTTGAATTACCACCATTAAATATTGCATAAATTGAAATTATAAAAAGAAAAAAAAATTGGTATTTTTTATTTTTTGATATCCTCATAATTAATTCGGTGAAACATTGGTATCAAAAACTTTTTCAAAATCATCAGCTGAAACAGCTTCTCCATTTTCAATTTTATTTTTTATAGTTTCTAACACAGTGTTAGTGTTTTTGTTTTTTTCTATTATCTCAACAGCTTTTTCAGGA
>CERI01115133.1_pt1 | contig 16481 bp, 21 predicted proteins | sample 350261 | NCBI WGS metagenome assembly CERI01 (sample SAMEA2620979, study PRJEB7988) | marine metagenome | isolation source: saline water (ENVO:00002010), including
CAACCATAACTAGTAGAAACCGCTGATACGGCTGCTGCCACTGGGGTGTTATAATCGGCACCATTACCACCACCTTGTGTTTGGTTACCATCATAACTAGTATTTGTGTAGTTTACTGAAATACCATCCCCTTCTTGCCCCCCTCCGCCTGCACCTATCGCAAATGGCGCAAATGACACATCTAAATTTGTATTGAATTCTTTCATTGCATCGAATATTGGATCAAAATTATAAGAATTATCTATAATATATTGACTGTCGTAATAGTTATCGCTTTTCACCACGTCTTCAAAAACCAAAACATCACCATTATCATCAATAGTATTACTTGACCCAGTAACAAACGGGTTGGTAGGCGCCAAGTCTCCACCTGATGCGGTTTTGTTATATGATACATCCAAACCACTTATATCCAGATTAAATGAAGATTCTCCTCCAACTTGATTGGTAGTAGTACCACCAGAACCAACAACAGCTTCAAAATTAAATATACAACTGTTTCTTGTAAATTGGCTTATGTCTTCATTCAAATTTAAAGATATACCTCCTCCGTTACCACCGCCATAAGGCGCAACACCACCACCACCACCACCACCACCACCAACAACCAAAATATCCATTTTATTATATTCTGTTCCAGTAAAATCAATAGTAGCAGTAGCAGGTTGTGTTACTGCACTAGTATCTGTTATCCAGATAACAGTGCAATCACCATGATCTGTTGTATGGATATTCCAGCCACTATTATTAGTGGTGATAGTTGGTGGAATTGGAGCTTCAGGTTCGGGTTCAGGTTCAGGTTCTGGTTCGGGTTCAGGTTCGGGTTCCGGTTCAGGTTCAGGTTCAGGTTCAGGTTCAGGTTCAGGTGTTTCCGGTTCCGGTTCAGGTTCTGGTTCAGGTTCAGGTGTTTCGGGTTCAGGTTCAGGTCTTTCTGGTTCCGGTTCTGGTTCCGGTTCTGATTCTGGGTATAGAAAGTAATATGATTTTAATTCGTATGCACCAGTATAAATTTTATCACTAAAAATATCATCAGAGACATTCCAGATTCTTATATTTTGATTGAAACTTGATGCATTATAAAACATTTCGTTCATACTAGTTACATTTGTAACATCCCAATTTCCAATAGGTTGATTAAAATCATGTGCGTTATAAAACATTCCATTCATACTGGTTACATTAGAAGTATTCCAATTTGAAATATCTTCATTAAATCTAGTATGATTTTTAAAAAGATCATCTGTATTCGTTACAAATCCAAGGTCCCAATTTTCAATTAAACCATACTTATCTATTGTACATTGTTTATCGTTAACATATTCATTTACTGCTTTATGTATTGTACTATCAGTCATTCTCCAATAGGAACATTGTTTCCAATTTCCAGGTAATAGTCCACTTTTAATTGCATCTTCAGGTGTTAATAGACTCAAACTGTTTGTAATAATAGGCCATGATTGTAAGCATTCATCTGTTGGTAATTCATGTTTTTTTAGATATTTATTTTTTAAATAACTACTAGAACTGATTGCACCAGATTGTGGCTTCCAAATTTTACAATCTGTAATACTATATGAAACATCAGCAACTTTTAAACCATCATTTGTCGATTTAAGTGCAATATATGAACTTTGTGAATGATCTAAAGGATTAAAATTTTTAACCCATATTAAACGACCTTTATTTAAATTAGTGTTAAATACACTTGTTGGATGTTTAACTGTTGCACTGATGTATCCATTTGTATTCATTGTTGACCTTTTTATAATTTTTCTATTATTAGTGCTTGAATTAGAAGAATTTTTAACAAAATTACTTTTTCCAATAATTCTCTCACCACGTACTCCCCCGTTTAATGAGAATGTACCATTTTCTGATGTTCCTTTCATATGTTTAGATTTGTTTTTCATTGTAATTAATGACATATAAATAATATGTTACCAGTTGTTTAAGGCCTTTTGTGCATTTTTAAACAGCATTGTAAAAATATAACATATTAATTGCAATAATTATTTGCCAAACAATTCTTTGTTTTGTTACTATTAACAATGTAATTGTGTGAATTATATATGTTTGTTTGTTTCCATGTAGTAACATTATTTGTTTTATTTAATGATATATCAATAGTTGTATTAATTGCGGACTGCGTTGTAATATAAGAACTTTGTGAATTATCAAGTGGATTATTGTTTTTAACCCAATTGTCTTTTTTACAACATTTTTTATCAACAATTATACCACTTGATGAAAACCCATTTTTAGAAACTGGATTTTGAAATCTTTGAGATTTTCGTTTTAAGGCAACAAGAGACATATAAACATTACAAATAAAAATAAATGTCATGTTGCTAAACAAATAAATATTTTCTTTTTTCGGGATTCTCTACTAAACAACGTTGTAAAAAAAAATACAAAGGACTATGTGCTAATTTATCTATGTTATCTATTTGTAAAACATGCATAATAAGTAAGGCAGCACTATAATAAGCACAAGAAATATTTGTTTTAAATGGTAAAGTTCTGATATTTGTAAGTTCTGGAGGTAAAAACCCATCAAAAGATATAATAGAAGAAAGTAATAAATTATTATTATCAATTATAGGTAAAACTCTTTCTGTGTTTGATAATATATACCAATTATTATCAATTACAGTTATATCAGATAAATTAAAAAAAAATACCCCTTTTCCAATAGTTTTTAAAGTAGCCATATGGATTCCTAAACAAACTGCTAAACGAAATGAACTGTTGTAATAAAAATTGTTATTTTCAACATATTTATTTAGAGGTAAACCAATCGCATTTTCAATAAAAATACCATTTTGTTTAATAACCCATTTACCTTTCCAACCATTATTTAATAATCCATTTAGCAATTCAACATTTATTAATGTGTTATCAATTATCATTAAATTAATATAATAAATATATTTTAGGTAGTATTATTATTTGCATAACATTTCCAGAAGTGAGGAGCTTTATAAACAATATTTACATTTTTACCAGTTAACAAAATGTTACGAACTCTTGATGCAAGTGGTGTATTTGGCCATTCATCAATATGAATAAATATGCATTGATAGTCAGACACTTTATTTGTTTTTCTAACAATATCAATTCGTTTTACGCTACCACTACCAGTAATTTTTTCTATGCAACTTAAAACATCATTTTTACGAATTGCTGTTGTTGTGCGTGGAATACAAATACTAGGATTACTCATATTACTTGGATAATAATATTATAGTTTTATTTCAATTTTAAACTCAATATAATTAAAAATTGAAAGGTGATATATACTAATATATATAGTATACTAATACTATATAAAGTGTTAAATGACAACAAACACAATGAGTTACGCAAGCCTTTTTAAAAAAGAGGATGTCGAAGAAAAGAAAAAGATACTTTTGAAACCAGGATGGATAATGCTTAAGAAGAAATCAAATAAACAAAAAGAAGAACCTGTACAAGAAGAACCTGTACAAGAAGAAACTGTACAAGAAGAAACAAACGACATTAATGAAGATATCAATAAAAATTTGACAGCACTTGTTGAAAGGTGGCAATATGAACGCGATTGTATAAATGAAGTGTATGAAGAGAATTCTCCATATTGGAATGAGAAAAGCTTATTGGACCCTCTATCTGATGATGATCTCGAAAGTGAAAGTGAAGAAGAAGAAGAAGAAAATGAGCATTTAATGAATGAAGAATTAGATATGGAACAAGAACTATATGAATCGTAACAAAATATAATATTGTAAAAAATGTATATTATTATTTTTTTATATTTCATTAATATCAATTTCATTTTCTTCTTCGCTTAAAATATTATTTTCTGTATCGGCGATGTTACTATTAATATCTTCAACATGTTCTTCTGTAAACACTATACCTTCTATAGTGTCTGAAATATTTTTTTGTTCATCGTTATTGATAAGAACGATTACTTCATCTTTGACGGTTGAAATAAGCTTGTCTTTTTCAATATCATTATATGCTTCTAGCAAATCACATTTTTGAGGTTTATCACCTCTTGCTTCCCATTCGCGAACTCCTACCAAAATCCAACTATTGACACTAATTGTATTGTCTCGTTTATCGCGTCCACGAAACTTGTTACGAATAATACAATGTCTAGTAACATTATCCATACATATTACACTGCAATTTGCACCACCATAAATTTTTGTAACAATTGCGTATTTTTCTTCAGATTCATTTTTGTTTCTGTACCTAAGTTTTCGTTCTTGAGGTACAGTAACTTTTTTACGAGCTTGTTTTTTACATTTATTACCGCCTAAATTTTTTACCATGTTTCTTACTATTAAATATAAGTGTTATTATTATTTCAATTTTTTTAATAATTAAATTTAAAATCTTTGTCATAAACGAATTCTGGTTCTTTATTAAAAATATCATAATACCAGTTTAACCAACTTAATTCAGGTATACATAATGTACTTTGTTGTTGTATAAGTAAACTTTGTTCGTCTGGTTCATATCCATAATTATTGTAAAAATCTTCTATACTATCATCATTCGGAAAATTTACTTTTTCAGTTTTTGTACATTTTGTACCATAAAATTTTTTAAATTTTTCATTCCAAAACGGACATATATATGCATAATATTCCCAATGTAATCTTAATGTTTCTACTACACTTTTAATATTATTTCGTTCAAGATTAAAACAACCAATATTAGTTTTTATAGAATATTTACGTGTATTTTTTAGCACATTATATGGTTTACTTTTTTCTAGGACAAAGTTTTTTTTGGGAACAATAATTTTATTTGTATTGTGTAAATTTAAACTATCATTTAATAATTGTATTACTATTGCTAGTAAGAAATGTTTACTATCATTATATTTACATTCTTTCAAATAATTGTAAACATCATCAGTACCTTCGAAATATTTAACAACATCGCCAAATAGTTGTTCGCAATTATTTGAATTGTAAATGTGATTTGCTACATTTTTCAAATCATTTTTCGAAATAGCACGAACAAAATGTTTATTTGTGTATTTTTCAGTCCAAGTGGGAGTGCGTCCTAAATAAGTTTCAGGTTTATTATATAACAACGCATATTGTCTCAACATGAAAACATTATCACTTGTTGGAAATCTATACAAATTTCTAACAATGGTAATATAACCTTTAGTATTTCGCATGTATATTTCAAATTTAGGATTATTTTCAAAATAATAGTCATAATAAATTTTCCATAATAATTCATTTACATCATACCCTGAATCGTTTATTTCATTTGCCCAAAAATAACATTGTTGTAAATCATTTTTTTCAAGCAAACATATAATTAGTGATAACACAACTTCATCTTTAGCATAAAGATTTTTTGTTAATGTATACATTTTATATCTAGTTATATCTAGTTATATATGCTATTTAATTTATCAATTTTTATAATATATAAATTAAATATATATGCCATCAAAAAAAACAGCAAAAAAACTACTAAAAAAAGCAGTAAAGAAAACTAAACGTAAAATGAACGAGTTTATGACTTTATTAAATAAAGCCAGAAAAAATAAGATGCCTGAGTTTAAATACAAGGGTAAAACATACAAAAAAGGTACTACTAAAACAGGATTAGTTATTTACAAATCAAAGAAATAAAAGAATTTTTTAAGATTTAAAACAGTAATTAATTATACAGTATATTCATTATAGTAGTATTCCAACAATTTTTACTATGTACATTACGTTGATACCATTCATAACATTTTTGTGACATTTTATTCCATTTTTCTTCTGTAATTTCATTAATTTTAAATTTTAGCTCTTGTGGATTTTTTGCGGTTATGTAATGCGTATTTTCTATTGGTGGGTCCATATAAGAACTTATACATACTTCTGGTGTTATAATAGGTATTGTACCAAATGCCATTAGTTCAACTTCCCTATGACATTTTGAACCAAAACCTCTTAAACACAAACCATATTTTGAGTTAGATAGTTTCATTAAATACTCACTATGCGTGAATTTATGCTTATGTCCTTTAGTACAATGATACAATGATAATACATTTTCCCAAGATTCACTATTTTTTCTGTATTTTTCCTGTACATTATTTTCATAATTTCCTATAAAAATAGATGTTATTTTTCGTTCGTGAAATTTTAATATTGGATTTAATAATAACTTTTCAAGTATTATTGGCTTTCGTGGCCAAAATATCCAAGGTTTTACCGTTATAATAGGGTTTTGTTTATTTATTATTTTCCCTTCAATATCTACATTACAATTACCTAGTAATAAAAGTGAACTATTATTTACTTCATTATCTAACCAATTTAATGTAGGTCTATCATATAATATAATATTTGGTAACAGTTTACAATGTATACTATTTGTATGATATTTGATATCTATATCATCATGTGCTGATTTTAATAAAATTGGTAATTCTCTAAAACTATCATTCTTGTGATTTCCATAACCTATCATCGGTTGTTTCGGTAAACTGATTATCCATTTGTTATGTATTACTCTATATATGATAATTAATATTTTATACATTCTTGCTTCTATTAATTTTTTTATTAAAAAATTATTAGTATTTTCATGGGTTTTTAAATTAAAATGTGTATGAATAAATTTCAAAGGTTTTTTTTTATAATATAATATTTTTTTTACAGGGTCTGAAACTAAATAGGAACGTATTATTTTTTCTGGTTCTTTATTTAATATGAATCTCCAAGATTGTAAATTATAATTATCTTCAAAAACAAATACACTGTTAGTTTTTTTGTAAAAATTATACAAATCCTCTATAGAAGCTTGGTCATAATATCTCGATTTTTTTGTATAGGTTCTCCATTGTTCTGGAATATTTTTATTCTTTACCCATAACATTCCGCCATTAAAATATCCATATTTCTTTGCTATATCATTATTAACAAAGCCTGGACATACACCCAAACATTTTGATATATCAATATCATCTAATGTGCTTGTTACAACAACATCACTGTCTAAAAATAATGTGTCACTTTCATTTTCTAAAGCTATATCCAATACTATTGATTTAAACATTTGAAATTCACTCCATATTTTCATTTGTTCCATTTGTGAACGATTTAAATTACTATACTTATCTAATTTAATATACCAACATATTTTCAATTCAGGTTTTATAGACATTTTATCATATTCTTTCTTTGTATTTGTATCACAAACAATATATATCGTTTCGTTTTTGTGATAAATAGACAACGATATCAATAACCCATATAACTCATTTATACATTTGTAAGTAGATATTGTACAAAATGATGAAGGTTTCATTAAATTAAATTAAATTAAATATTAATTTTTAAGTTTTTTTAAATAACAAACAACGAAATTTCCATTTGTTCTAGTAGATTCCTGTATACTTCAACATCATCTATTTTTTCAAAAATATTATTGAATTTCATATAAGTATCTTTTAAACTATATCTTAATTCAGGATTTATACTTATATTTTTATATAATATCTCTCCAAATAAATTTATAAAATCATTATCAATATACTTACATAATTTAATATACATAATACTTAGCGAATAGTTATCCCACGTTTTATAACAACGCATAATATTATCAATTACTTTACTTCGTGGTAAGTCAATAAATATTTCTAATTGTTTTAAACAATTTATAAACAAATTTTCATCATGAAACGGAAAATTTGAAGTGAAATCTTTACAAATAGTATTGATATTCTGTTTTGTTAATGCATTACTTGTTTTATTTAGTAAATAACATAAAACATGAATCTCTAATGGATGAAAATAGTTGCATGGATTATATGTATTAAAATATTTTTGGATATTTACTAAGGATATATTTGGTATATAGAGAGAAAAACAAAAATTTTGTAAAAGTGCCATTTTTGTATTGTTATCATAAACAATATTATTTTCGTGTAAATTAAAATGAATAATTTTACTTTGTATTAATTTATTTATTGAAATAATCAAGTTTAAATACGTATCAATAAAATTGTGTAACAACAAACTTTTACATTTAATATTTGAAATAAAATCATAAAACTCTATTTTATGAAAAAAAGAATAATGTAGTAAAACATAGTCGTTTGAATACGAATCTACAACATCACAATGAGAAATAAATTCACTATTTATTTTACGTAAATCAACACAAGAACATTTTACAACAGGAACAAAATGATTTTTTAAATAAGGAATAGATAAAATTTGTTTACCAATAGAATATTCATTTTCCGATGTAAAATTATGTTTCTCTAATTTTGTAAAAGTTTTTTCGGTTTGGCTTAGGTTTTCATTAGTATCAATATGAAAAAAATGCAAACAACCAAAATTTCCATTTATTAATATTTCATTCATATAATGAAATATTATATAATATAATATTATTTATTACTTATAATAAAATATCTATTTTTGTAAGTTTTTTTTATTTTATTATTCAATAAATCCATATGTACATCTTGATGTTTTTCTTGCATACCTCTAATTTCATTTTCGATTAATGATAAATTCTTTTCACAAAAATCAGTATAACCATAGGCTGGTGTAAATTCTTTTTTGTGTATTTCTTTTGAAATGTGTTCATCCATAGTGTGAATAAAATTTTTATTCACACTAATATATTGTCTTCTTACTGGTTGAGGGTCGCTTTTCGTTTTTTTTCTAAAATAATAACGTCCTGATTTGTACATTTTATTTACAACATCTCCATCGTAACCTAAAGACTCTAATCTAAAAGTTTCACGCTCAATTTCTTCATTATTTTCTTGACACCACAAATGCCAATTTTCTTTGTAGGCTTTACAATCATCATATTCATGTATTTTTGAAAAATGATAAATTTTCTCTACAATAGTATCTGTAAACTTGTATCGGTATATATTTTTATGTTCCATTTAAAGTAATTTACTTACGTTTAAATAGATCAATTTTTAAGATTAACCATCTAAAATTGAAATAATATCTATCGTTATATATTAATTTAATGGAAAAATATATTGAAGAATACAAGAATGGTTTGACTGAACAAGAAAAAATCGTGTTAAATATTGCAATAGACCATCTTGGTAGTTCGTTTAACATTGAAATAAGTATTGGTTTCTTAACATGGTATAATAAACACTATAATACTGAAATAACTAATAGCTAGATTTTAAATTTCATATAAACATAATATATATGTTGTACGTAAGAATTAAAGAATTAGTTAGAGATACAAAAGAAAGTTGGTATACTCGCAATGACTTATATGTTGTGATAAAATATAACAATCAACAGCGTCGTACAAGTACACTTTGGAATATACATGAACCAAAGTGGAATGAAATTTTTTTATTTGAATACGAAGGTGAAGGTAATATACAGTTTGAAATTTATGATGATAACAATTGGAGGAAAGAAGAATTGATGTCAAGTTTTTCAATACCTGCAGAATACAATAAAATTAATAAAATATCAAAAAACAATTTATTAATAGAAATAGGCAATTATAATTATGAAGCAAATAATACTATATCTATTATTAAACAAAAAAATGATGAATATATTAAAAAAATAGAATTATTAAATGAACAAACAAAATTACAAGATACATTACTTACAAATTATAAAAAAACCGTAAAAGATGTAAAGTATTTAGTAGATAATTATGGATTTTGATTTGTTATATGTGATTACCTTAAATTTTACCTATTTATTTTGATATATATATATATATATATATATGTCAAGTCGTAGACCTAATCACAAAAAAACAAAAGGTTTAAAAAAACTAAAGAAACAAAGATTGAACATTACAAAAAAAGGTAGAAAAAGTAAAGGCGGTACACGGAAAAAATATAAAGGTGGAGGATTTACAAAATGTATGAATTATACAGCAGATGGAATATGTATAAAATTTGATAAATATACAAAGAGTGATTTTGAGGCAAAAATTGTAGACTCCAAAGTTATTATAAATAAGGTATCACAAGAACTAAAAAATATTGGTGTTTTAGAAGGAACAGAAATTATTAAAATAACTCAAAAAAATGTACTAACTTCTTTAGAAAGAACACCTGTAAAAAATGAGCGTGATTTAAGAGCATTATTAAAAGCCAAGCCATTAAATGTTGTTTTCAAAGAAAAATTTGAAGAAATACCACTGTCATTTTCAACAGATTCATCATTAACTCCACGAACGATTGATGATATACATAATTTTTCACCAGATTCATCATTAACTCCACGAACGAATGATGATATACATAATTTTTCACCAGATTCACCATTTAATAGTAATGTAAACAATGATGCAGCAGAGGAAGAAAAAAATCAAGATCCATTATTAATTTCAGCATTAGACAATATGTACAGCGAATATGGTAGTATAGAATCACCGCCTAAAAATTCACCGATTATTTCATCAACAAAAAATAAAAAAAAATATTATGCTTGCTGTAATACAGGGGAACCATTAGGTAGTGGTGGATTTAAAAATGTGTATAGAGTAACATCAGAATTATCAGAAGCGATTAATCCTGAAATAAATTATGACATGACAGAAGAAGAAGCAGAAAAATCAGTATTTATTGTACCACATCCACAACTAGACATGGAATGGGATAGAGAAATTATTGAAGTAAAAAGCTCGTCAGTAGAAGAATTTTATAATGAAATGTTGTTGCAAACATTTATTGCAAATATTGGTATTGCACCAAAGGTATTGCATATAAAATCAACAGATCCTTATACGATGTTTTTTGCCGTGACACATAAGTGTGATTTTAGTACTATTCCATCATCACCTTTCACCTTAATAAAAGATAAACTAAAAAAACTGTTTGATACAATGGCTGAAAACGGTTATATTTATACAGACATAAAAAAGGGTAATATATGTTATGATAATAATGAAGAAAAATTTATTTTTGTAGATTTTGATAATATCTTTTGCTATAATTATGAAAAATTTAATAAAGAATATAAGGGCATGAAAGAGCGAAACAAAACCATACTTTCAGATATAATGGAATTTATGTTTTTATTAGTAGAAGCAAGTTTATGTAAAACTGGCAGTACTTCACCTCTTTGTCTAAACAAAAAACAAATTATAGAAAGAGTAAAAGAAATAATAAAAAAATATAGACATGCTGATACTCCAATGTATGATAATAAAGGAGGTATGTGTTTGCTAGATATTAATTCACCTGATTCAGGCTTATCTCCTACACATATGTTAGCTCATTATTTAACGGGTAAACGTATAAATGGTTATCTAGGTAACCGGACTATTTTGACAAATAAAATTAGAAATATTTTAAGTATATCAAAAATTTAAAATAAATACATTATTATTACAATATATTATATTTGATTTTTTCTTGTGTTGTCAATATTTTATTAGAAGGAAAAGATATATATTCTCTACCTCCACTAATAGACGCGTTACCAGTTGAGTGTAAAACATATCTTTCATTAGTGTTGTTAGAAATTGATGGAATATTTTTAATGCAACCATTCCAAATGTTTTGATTACACATATTGTTAATTTCAGATGAAGTAAATTTATTTAGAGATGACATTATATAAATAAAATAATTAATTTATATATTATTATCTAATAATATATAAATGAAAGATAAAGAAATTTCAGAGCTATTAGAATCTATTTATTCGAAAGTTAATAAAATAAAAAATGGAAAAGTTGCAACATATATTCCAGAATTAGCAAAAGCAGATCCTAAATTATTTGGTATATCTTTTGTTTCATGTGATGGTACTGTGTATGAAGTAGGGAAATCAAGAAATACAATACCAATAGAATCAATTAGTAAAGTATTTACTCTTTCATTAGCTACAGAAAAACACGGTGTAAAAGAAGTTGTAAAAAAAGTTGGTAATTCAGGAAGTTCATTACCATTTAATAGTATTGTTGCCGCAGAATTATCAGAAACTCACACAATTAATCCATTTGTAAATCAAGGAGCAATTGCTACAACTAGTTTATTATACAATAACAATATTGATAAATTTAGAAAGAAAGTATTAAATAATTTAGATTTATATGCAGGAAGAAAACTTACTTTTAATAATGCTGTGTATAAATCGGAAATGAAAACAAATAATACCAATATGGCACTTGCATATTTATTAAAAAGCTATGGAAGATTATATGGAAGTGTTGATGATAGTGTTAAGGTATATACACAACAATGTTCAGTAAATGTTCATGCAAAAGATCTTGCAACAATGGCATGTGTTTTTGCAAAAGGTGGAATTCATCCAAAAACACATAAAAGAATTGTTTCCAAAGAAACATCTCAATATATTATTAGGTCTATGAGAGGAGAAGGTTTATATGATTACTCAGAAACATGGGAAACTGATGTAGGATGTGTTGCAGCGAAAAGTGGGGTTGGTGGTGGTATTTTAATTGTTCTTAAAGGAATCGGTGGTATTGGTATAGTATCACCGCCTTTAGATAAATTTGGTAATAGTGTAAAAGGGATTGAATCAGGAAAATTAGTTAGTAACGGAATACAAAATATTCTTAACAAACGTCAAAAGTTTTGCACACAAACAAGAAAAAAAAAGTCACTTAATTCAAAGAGTTCTTCTCGTAAAGCGTGATATTTTTTTTTTTAATCTTCTAGTAGTAGCTGTTATTTTTTTTTTTCTTTGTTTTCTTTTTCCACCGGTTACAGAATTTCCTATTGTTTGGCCTGCAGTAATTCCAGACTGTAAAACATCATCGACAGATGTATTCAAAATGTTTTGTAATTTTTTACTAGAATCACTTATTTTTTTAAAAGAATTATTTGATATTTCAATTAATTCTTTAATTTTTTCTGTCCACGTTAGTAAATTATCTATTCCAAATCTTAATTGTGGTAGTGCAATTTTCATTCCTCTGCTAACTCCTTCAATAAATGTAATAAATAATAATGTAGCTGGTCCTATTACAGGAACAGCACTCAGTGCTGCTTTTCCGGCATTTTTTGCGGTGGTTAATGAACCTGTAACAGATTGTATTGTGGTCTTATTAACCATATCCCAAAATTTTTCAACAGTTTGTTCTATTGTTGGTGCCATCAATTCGCTTGTTTGCATTGTGTACTCTGTTACATTTTCAGCCCATTCTTTTAAAACTTCTTGGACTTCTGGATTTTCACTCATTGCTTTATAAAATTTAACTTGCCGCTTTAATGTATTTATTATTTTTGAAGCAGCTTCATCTGGGTCCATTTTTGCATATTCTCCTGTGGTTAATTTTTCTATTGTTGGTGATAAATTACTTATAATATCAAGTGATGCATTTGTTATTGTATTAATAATATTTGTTACTTCAGCATTACCACCTTTTTGATCTTTTGTTGCATTTGCAATTCCGTTTAAAATTGTTGAAATATTTTTTGCAAAAATGTGTATTAATTCTCTATTTTTCATGATATATATTACTCAGCTTTTTTATATACAGATTGTTTATAATTTTGATAATTAATTTCTTTACCTTTTTTTTCTTTATGTGAAACTACATTAGCATATTCATTACCTTTGTATGTAAAACGGTTATATTCTTTAATATCAACATTTTTTGTAAGATTTTTTGTTGATTTATTAACTTTAACAAATACGTCACTTTTAATAACTGCGGTTGGTACCTCTTCTGTATTATTCTTATCTAATAATTTTTTATATTTTATGTGAATACATTTACAATCATATTTAATAATATATTTTCTTGCGGCTACTTCTAAATAATCAAAATATATATTTTTGTATTTTGAATAATACCAAAAGGAGCCATATATATTGTTATAAATAATTGTTACTGTACCTTGAGGAGTTTCTTCATCGTGTGTAAGTTCGCACAACTTATCAAGTTGATCATTGCTAATTTCTTTCACTTGTAAACTATTAAATTCATCCAAATATTTTTTTTTATAAATTTCATTTTCTTCTTCTATTATTTCATGTTTAAATGGCTTGTAAATAAAGATTGCAACAAAAGAAAAAGCACTAAAAAGAGCAAAACATGGTGCTACAAATGCTATAATATATGGCAAATTAATATGCATAGTTACTATTTTATTATTTATCTAAGTTTTTTTGTACGTAACAAATAAATTCATTTCTAAATTGTGGAATAATTGCACCATTAACTAAAATAGCACTTACAAATGCAAATAATTGTGGTAATATTGCGTATATAGTATAATTTAATAAGATGTTATCCATTAATTTATATAAACAATATAACTTTATATATTTGCTAATTGAATTTTTCGTAATTCAAAAAGTTCATAAATTTCATTTTGTAAATCTGGAACTTTTATAACTTGGTAATTATTATTTTTATTATTTGGATGTAAACAAACTAATGCCATGTCTCTAATTTTTTTACCATAATTCTTTTCTAGTAAGGCTTTATACGTATTTAACTGAAGTGCATAGTGCCAATAATTAGTGTCTGGTAAATGATTAATACATTGTGTGTTTGAAAAATCATTATATCTCGAATATTTAATTATTTCTTTTGACCTTTTCCAGTCATATATACTAAGCGTTCCATCTTCATTTTTGAAAAGCATATCTATACTACCTGCAAATTTTAGTTCTTCATCCCAGATCATCCACTCTGTGCGATACGGAACTAATTCATTATTATCATTTTTGAAATTTATAAAATATTTGTATTCAATAGACTGATTTTTCACTTCAATATTATTATAGTAACACTCAATGTCATAATGCATTTTTGTTCCAGCACATGCGGCGGTTTCGCCATTATCTTTCCACAATTGTTTTATTTGTTCACTAGTTAAACCATAATATTTGTTTTGTTTCCATTTTGGACTTTTCATCATTTTATCTATAATTGCGTCTGCATCAAAATGTTTAAAATGACTATGATTCCATGTTGTTACTGACATATAATGACTATCTCCTTTTACAGTATATTTATGTTCTTTTTCTTCAAAAACCAAATGTTTATCACGTGTGTGACTATTTATTTTTTGTAAATAGTCCATATTAAATAATAATTAAATTATGATATTACCTTCAATTTTATATTATATATAAGTATGCCAGAGAAATGGAGTCGCGAATATGAAACCATTTTGATTGGAAGGTGTGATAAAGCCCGTTGTATGGGTTGGCTTTGCGTTCATGCAAGCAACTATTATAACACACAGCGTACATATTTACTAGTACCAGCATCTGTAATATCATGGATACTTAATGTATTTGGTATGATTGCTACATATGTTGGTAAAGAAAAATTATCAGAAGCCACTGTTATTTTAATTGTTAGTTTAGGAAATTTTATTGTTGCAACATTAACTTCTATTGCCGAACGTAGTAAAGTAGGAGACAAAGTAGAATTATTTAATCAAACTGCAAGAGACTATAACCTTGTTGCTTCCCAGATTAAGCACCAATTGATGTTACCATCCGAAAACCGACGATTAGTAACAAAAGTTATTGAAGAAACCGAAAAAAAATATAATGATTTAATGAGAAGTACGCCAAATATACCCGATCCAATTACAAAATCATTTATGAAAGTAAATGCAAATAGACCAGGTTTTGATTGTATTGAAAAACCTGAAGGTTTGTTAGAACTTAAACCTTCAAAATATTCGTCTCGGGCATATAGTCATAGACATTTGCAAGTAGAAGAAAATAAATGTGAAAAATACCGGACAAATGAAGATTCAATACATAATAAAGAACATATTGAATTAGAAGTTTTTGAAAAAAAACATACTGATTTAAGTGGAAATAGTTAAAGATCTATGTATATATATATTTAATATGAAATATATTTTTCTTTTTTTTATGTATTTATTAACACAAGTTAATTGTCTTTTACCGAACAAAATGCCAAATGGACAACCTCGAAAGTATTTTCCAAACGTAAATAATAGAAAAAATGACATTAAATATATAGATTCTGAAATGACCTCTTTTATGGCAAAACATTGGACAAATAATATTATTGTTTCACCACGCATTAACAAAGAAGATAAACATATTTTGAAACGTTTAAGTCGTCTTAATGTTTTTTTACAACATTGCAATACACCAAATATACTATTTATGGTATGGTCACCTTCTGGTGTATATAATGAAGTATTATTTATTATTGTTGCTAGAACCAAAATGAAAAGAAATAAAAAACACTTGTGTGTAAATCTTCTTATTCAATCGCCTTTCTGGGACAGTGAGCAAGTTGAAAGTAAAGAGTTAAAATTAGCATTAGAACACCTTTGCGAATGTTCTAATATGGAACTTGACTTGTCTTTTGTTTATAATTGGGATTTCAGATATAAACTTGAATGGAATCATTCATTTTAGTCTTTTTTCTTTCTAGTTTTTTTATTTTTTTTCTTTGATTTTTTTGTTTTTTTTTCACAGGTATAGAAAAAAATACAATTTACTTTATGAAAACATTTGTGTATTATTTTA
>CERI01284278.1_pt1 | contig 16480 bp, 20 predicted proteins | sample 350261 | NCBI WGS metagenome assembly CERI01 (sample SAMEA2620979, study PRJEB7988) | marine metagenome | isolation source: saline water (ENVO:00002010), including
ACGCTAATAAACTATTTACCCTACAAGAACATGCCTGCTCTTGTTCCTCATAAAGTTCACCGCCTTCTAAACAGACACCTCCGCAATTACCACATAGTAATCCCGGCATATCATCATATTCGTCATCGCTGAAGTCCATATTATATCTTACACCTAGATATTTGGCCAGAGAAATCAACTTTGATTTTTCACTTAAAGTTAGATACAAGGATAATTATAGATGACTGAACATACCGCTTTATTACGAGAATATCACACTAATATCAGAAAAGAATGGTCTGAATGGTTAGAATACGAATGCACCTTCTCAGATTCTGGTAATCATGGTCGTGTTGGTCTGTTACGGTCTAAAAGCTCTGGTAACAGATACGTGTTTAAAGTTTCTAACCGAGATGACAATCTTATTCGGCATGAAAGCAATATCATGGAAGATTTACACGATATAACATCGTATTGTCCAAATTTTCTGAAGAAGGTTGGTATTATATCGTGTAAATGTAACAACAGCGATGATGGAAACCCGTTCGCTGAATGGGGCACTGCAACTATCCACGATGTGCTACTATGTGAATATATCCAGACTAACACCAAGTTACATGACTATGCACGAAATAAATACAGGAAGAATAATGTCTTCTCGATCGTTAAGCAAACTCTTTTAGCCGTGACCATTGCACAGAAGAAGAAAAAATTTACTCATTACGATCTACACACCAACAATATAATGGTAAAAAAATGCAATAAGGATGTTGTGTTTTTATATGTTATTGATGAAGAAAACCAGTTTTGCGTACCTTCTTTTGGCACCTTCCCCGTCATTATAGACTTTGGCTTCTCTTATACAGAAAGTATGGAAGACGGTCCTCTTTGGCCGAGCATGGCTTATGCAAACTATGGGTTTACTAGTAATACTTATGATTGTGTCTCCGATTCCAAATTACTACTTGTAACAACGGCCAAACATATCAAGTCAAACAAAAAATTTAAATGCGTTGTAAAGAATATATTCAGGCCGCTAAATATTGACTGGAACACTGGCTGGGACTTGGAAACAAATAACGGGGTTAATAACGTCATTGATATGCTAAAGATATCTCGTGGGATTTCTAGATTATTCGATGATAATCAAGAAGAATGTATAACTCTTATAAGCTCGTTGATTATTTTACCTATTCAGCGACAGGAATACGATGACATTCATATAGCTTACAAGGCTTTTCTGAAACAATGGGTAAATATAGAAAACCAGATAACGTCGCAACGCCTTACCATATATATTCTAAAGAACCTAATCGGTTCAGCAAGAAAAGTCGCAGCCGCATACAGAAATAAAAATACACAGAAAAATGCAGTTATAGATTTCCAGAGAGAAGTGTGCGATACAATAAATTCTGTTGTAAAATTTTGCCGCACAAACACCGTAAATTTCCAAATAATGTTATGTAGTTTATACGTCTTAACAACAAACATAGAAGGTATTTTTTTTGAAAGTTCCAAAGAACTAGAAAAACAAAGAGTGGAAAATTACAGTAAATTACCGTTAAAAACGACTGAACAAATATATGGTGCCATCGAGGCAAATGTTCCAGATAAATATGTCTACACTGAAAATACCAAAGTGGTTGTATTGGATAGCTTGAAAGAGGAAAAAACTATACTCCATCTTGATCAAAATACAAGCCACACGGTGAATAAACTACACCCTATTTTACGCGGAACTTATTTATACGATCTTTATAAGTTAAAATGGTCTCGTTGTTCTTGACGAAGACATGCCACTAAATATTTGTAGGATTGTTCTGGTATACCTAGTTCTTTGAATTTAAGTACAAGGCCCAGTGTCATGATATCCAGGTTAGGTGTTTTGGTCCCCAGCTTTTTAACTAGTGCACCAGTAATTTCCACAGACATACCAAAATCTATCAGATAAAGTTTTTTATTTTTGAACATGAAATTTAGAATGCTCGCGTCACCATGAAATACACCTGTCTTGTCAAGTTTATTGTAAAGACATATGATTTGCCTCTGTATAACCTCCGACAAAATTCCCCGCTTCTTTATCAGAAGATCGTGTAGTGTTGTGTCGAGCTTTTCCATTAGTATATACTTATTATTGACGTTTACAGCAATTACGTTCGGACTTATTCCCTTTTCAGCAGCCATTCTCTGAAGTTTAGCCTCTAGCTTTAATTTTGTCGAAGACTTGTTTTTTCTGAACGTTTTCATTGCATATTCTTTTCCTTTATTTGTGACTAAATATACGGTCCCTTCCTTTCCCTTGTTTCCCAACCGAGATAATCTTTTCATATTCTTTGTTAATAATAATTTATTATGTTTTTACTTCTTCTAATTCGTGCATTCTCTTCAATTTATATTTATGACATAACCATATCATAAATTTCCCCATAACCGTTTGAGTTTTATAATATATCCCAAGATTGCCTCCAATAATACCAAGCGCTTCCATGACAGATTTGTTTCTTATGTCTTGAAACACCGCATATTCTACGATTCCGGCAAAAAGAACCGCTAATAAAAAATTCATGATAATATTGTAAATATATTGAAATGTGAGATCCGGAGTCGATGTTTCCAAGCGAACGATTTCAAGATCTTCAAGATGTAGCGGGCGTCTGTGAAGAGACTCAGCGATTCCAGGGAAATTTAGAAGAAAAAAATACAAACCCAAAAAATAAAACAACGGCAGAGTTGTGAATAACATGAGATCTTGTCTAAAGATGAAAGGCATAGCGAATAATGCCCCGGAAACTGGAATTAACAGTCTTATAGGTGACAGAATATTATATCTTAAATAGGGCATTTATTAATCTAAGAAGGATTATTGTATAAATTAATAAATGTGTGGTATTTTAGCGGTATTTTTTCAAAAGAAGAGTAGTGTTCCGTTTGGTGATGTAATGGATGCGTTCGATACATTAAAAAACAGAGGTCCTGACTCAGGATCTCTTGTAGTTACAGACACCGACATACTTGGGTTTCGAAGACTCGCTATAAATGATATTTCTGTAAAAGGCGAGCAACCCTTTGTATCAGATAAAAGTAAGTTATTATGTAATGGGGAGATATATAATCATAAAAACATCGAGAAAAAGTTTAACATAGATTGTGTATCATCTTCTGATTGTGAATGTCTACTTCATCTACACGATAAGGTGGGGTTCAAACATATGGTCGATGAGTTATCTGGAGATTACGCAATAATTATTGCAACAAAAGACACTGTATATTTTGCCAGAGATCCTATTGGCGTAAGGCCTCTATTTTTTGGGTACACTGATACAGGTCTGTTTGTGATGGGATCTTACGCAAGGTTACTGAGTAAACTCTGTACAGTAATACACCAGGTGATTCCTGGATGGGGTAAATATGATAGGAAATCATGTGGTATTGAATTGTATCGCCATGATCATGCAACTTCCATAATCGGTGATGAAAACCTAGTACACGACACGCTCGTAAACTCTGTTAAATCCCGTTTAATGTCTGATAGACCCGTAGGTTGTTTGTTATCGGGCGGTCTTGATAGCTCTCTGATAGCCTCTGTTCTTTGTAAATTACTAGGACCAAACAATGTTAGAACATATTCTATCGGTATGGACGGGTCGAGTGATTTAAAATGTGCAAGGGATGTTTCTGAATATCTTGGGACAAATCATACAGAAGTAAGATTTACCCCGGAAGAAGGGTTCGCCGCCATACCAGATGTTATACGAGATTTGGAAAGTTATGATATCACAACGATTCGCGCAAGCGTTGCGATGTGGTTACTTGCGGAGTACATATCTAAAAATACAGACGACAAGGTTTTATTGTCAGGAGAGGGTGCCGATGAGTTATTCTGTGGTTACCTTTATTTCCATTACGCGCCAACGTCGGAAAATCTCTACGATGAAAGTTTACGGCTAGTAGAGAATTTATATCTTTACGATGTTCTAAGAGCCGACAGGTGTATATCATCCCACGGCCTGGAACTACGTGTTCCGTTTCTCGACAAAGACATGGTAAGATTGTGTCTTTCATTACCTGGTAAGGTAAGGCAACCAAAAAAAGATATCGAGAAATTCTTGCTTCGTGATTCATTCAAAGAAGGGTATATTCCAAACAACGTTCTATGGAGGAGAAAGGATGGTATGAGCGATGGAGTGAGCGGATCTTCTGGAAAGAAATGGTCTGAGCAAATACAAAATTTCATTGACAATAAAATATCAGATTCGGAATTCGAAGATCATCGTTGTCGTTTTCCGAGCAAAGAAGCTTTTTATTATAAAAATTTGTACGACCATATTCATCCTAATTATCAGCCAAAATACGAATATTGGATGCCTAAATGGGTTGAATGCGACGGAGATCCATCTGGTCGCGTTCTCAAGGTCTTTGATTCGTAATTACGTATTTTTCATTTAGTATAATAAATGAAAAACTTTGCACAGGATATCGGAATCTTGTTAACACCTGCATTGCTTGGCTACGGAGTCCAGGCATTTTGTGATATTGGAAAAGGGTCGGGTACAAAGGTCGTATTTCGGCCGCCCGCCCAGGTTTTTGGTGTTGTTTGGCCAATACTATACCTTTTGTTTGGACTTTCTTGGGTGATGGCGATGAAAAAATCAGCGAACAAATACATGTGCGCTATCACATACGGATTGACAGCAATCTTACTTGCCTTGTGGATAGTTATATACGGGTGTAAGCAAGACAAAAAACAGGCTAGCTGGATTTTGGTGGCAGCTCTTGCGACCATGTTGGCATCATTTGGTCAAGGTAGTGAAGTTTCAAGGGTTTTGTTATCGCCTCTCATCGCATGGTCTCTCTTTGCCTTACTAATGAATACGACAGAAGTACAGCAACTTTAAGTGTATTTTTCGGGGTCTACACCTCTACTGTATAATTTCCCCCTTATTGCACGAATCTGTGTAACAAGCGATTGGTATTGGATAAGAAGATCGTCTACTTCATTAGACCCACTTGATTCTGAGCCAGTTCTCAGAGGAATTGGGCAAAAATTGAACTTACTATCATTGGTTGTCTCGTCTGTTGACAATAATGTACGGGTTGGAAGATTTCTACGCATTATTTTATATAATCAATTTACTTTTCTATAGACGAATATTGGGATTTATAAACATGCATACAAAAGAAAAATGTCTCGGGTAACGGTATATCCACATAGAAGAAAACTTCTTGCGACACAGATTTGTGACGCGTGTTCTAATGCTGCATGTGATTTTACGGAAGTACCAGGATGTTCTCACGTAGGACTGTGGTGTTGCCTAAATAAAAATTGTAAAGAAACGATAAAAGCATGGCTAGACGAGACAACGATAAGTAACGAGAAACTTAAAGCAGAACTTGGAGATAACGTGTATGTTTATCGTTCTGATGGTACAAAAGAATCAAGTTGGTTTATCGTTGGTAGCGCTCATCGAGAATACCCAGACGAACCTTTCTGGATAACTGTGAAAAATAAACACAGGCATAGTAAATGTATTAAACTTGATGTGCTAAAAGAATGGAATAATTAATTATATATACCATATATAATTACAATACAGACGGGTGATTTTTCTGGACAATAGGTTTTGTACACATTTCGTTTTCCCAGTTCGCATTGGACATTGGTGTAAATTCCATATGCAAAGGCGATCCTTTATGACCACCACACGCGCAACTGTATCTGGCTATCTCGGCTCTAGCTTCTTCTGTATTTCTCATTTTTTCACATAATTCATGGTTTTCTCCACTTTGTGTCATATAAGGTCCCATTCTGCATTTTTTCGCGGGAGTTACCTCAAATCGAAAACTATCCTTATTCCTGTAAAGAACGTGTCCGAGCAACAAAGCCGTCAGCACAACGACGAGAATAATAAGGCCGTAGAACATATTTTTATTTTCGAGGCCCATTTATTAATATTAAAAGATAATTGTTTTTATAAAATGGAAACCCAAGAAAATGACGAAGAAAAGGGTGAATGGAATTCTAAGCTAGAAGACGCTGCAAGAGATATTGGACAACAGGCCAGATCTTATAAAAATATGCATATTTTACAGGCTCAAAAGGCATCGCGTCACCATAAATATCTCGTTTGGTCTGGAATTATTATTGGACCACTTTCAAGTGTACTGTCGAGTATTGGCCTTGCATTGGAGATGGAAAATAATCCTGTTATATCAATCATAGTAATCATCTTGGGATTTTTATCAGGAACTATTGTTACTGCTGTTAAATTCGGAAAATATGACGAGGTATGTAATGCTAATAAATCAGCAGCTGCTAGATATACAAGTATAGAAGCGAATATACGCAGACAATTAGGTATGTCTAAGAAAGACAGACAACAAGCGGCATCTTACATGGATTGGTTGGAAACAAAATACCAAGAAATACTATTAGCGGCGCCACTGGTGTCCGCAAAAATTTACACACAATGTTCAATCGATCAGGTAAATCCAATAATACACACGCCCAGCGACGACGGCCAGGAAGAAAAAAATATTCAATCACATGTTATGACAAATTTATCAGAGATTAACTACGCAAGCGATAAAATGCTTGCGTACGAGTTAAAACGCTTGTCCCAAATCAGCTAATATTTATATTTTTAGTTGTATAATATAAATATGTCTGAGTCAGGGATTCTCGATTATTTAGCAAGTATTGTGAATCGCACACCGAATATACCCAAGATACTCCAACTGATTAACCGTGAGATTCGGTGCGAAGATGTTATACTTTTTATATGTAATGACACGACAGAATATTCTAAATATGTGTCGAGTCTTAGTAATAATAAAAGAATAGAACTGACCGCAGAAAAAATACCGAGAGTCATCGAGATCGACACAGGGGAGTTACTAAATATACCAGTTGAAAATACAATGTCGGTACCCATAAATTATTCAGGGGTGCAAGTGGGTTTGCTTGTCCTTGTTAATAGAAAATATGGATTCTCAGAAGAGTTGCTCGAGAATACAGAAGTTTTATTAAGTGTTTTACAGATGGTTACCGCAAATATACAGGGTCATACCGGTGAGTGTAAAAACATGTTTATGGCAAATATGAGCCACGAAATCAGAACCCCCCTTAACGGAATTATAGGTTACAATCAGCTTCTGATGCAAACATCTCTCAATTCTATACAGAAAAATTACTTATCTAGTATGAGACAATGCTCCATACAGCTGATGCAAATTATAAACGATATTCTAGATTTTTTTAAATTATCTTCTGGTAAAATCTCCGAAGATATCGAGTCTTTTAGGCCATTGGAAATTATAGAAAGTGTAAACGGTACCTTACGTCAATCAATCACCAACAAAAAACAGGAACTTTCTTATCATATAGACGACGATGTTCCTGACTTCATTGTCATGGACAAGTCAAAAATAACACAAATTATCATGAATCTTGTGTCAAACGCGAACAAGTTTACGCATATCGGAGGTAGTATAATAATTTTTGTTACAAGTCCATTGCCTGAAACTATGGAAATACATGTTACAGATAACGGGATTGGTATAAAAAATACCGACCAAAACAAGATATTTAACCCGTTTGAACAGTTAACCACCGATGGTTCAAAGATAGGGACCGGACTTGGTCTGGCAATATCCAAGAAACTTAGTAAAGTTTTAGGTGGGGATTTGCGAGTCCAAAGCAATATTGGCACTGGATCGATATTTACTCTAAACGTGAAGATAAAAGACCACAAGATTTTCGAAGAAAGCGCTGTGAAAAATGTGGCTTCTCTGGCGAACAAGAAAATATTGGTTGTCGACGATAATATCGATAACAGGATTTTACTTGGTGAGATATTATTTGAATGGAATGTAGACCATATCATGTGCGCGTCTTCAATAGAAGCTCTGCGAATGGTACAGGCAAAACGTTCGAATGGGGAGTATCGTCATATATTTGATATGGGTTTGATAGATATTTGTATGCCGAATACTGGCGGAGTTGAACTCGCCATACAGATTAAAGAGGAATTGCCATTGATACCTCTTATTGCATTATCTTCTGTTGATTCTTTCACACTTACCAAAGAATTTGAGACAAAGGTAAATAAACCCGTAGATAAGATTCAGCTTTTGTCTGTCATGCACAGAGTAATATCTAACACAGAAAACCCATCTGTTATGCTCCAAGACAGCAAAAGTCATCAGCTAAGCAGTTCATCCGATTCGTCATGTTTCCACAAGAATAGAAAAATTTTAATAGCTGAAGATATCGTGTATAATTCTAACTTATTGGTGACTATGCTCGAAGGCTTTGGATATTCCAACATATCAACTGTTTTTAACGGGAAAGACGCAATAGATGAGATAACAAAATCCTATGGAGTATCAGAACCTTTTGAGATTATATTATTAGATCTAAGGATGCCCATAAAAGATGGGTATGATGTTATCGACGAATATAATAAAAATAACTGGGTGTTACCAAAAATCATTGTTGTTACCGCATCCATAATGGAAGAAGATAGGCAAAGGTGTAGAGAAAAAGGCGTCGAGTATTTTATAAACAAGCCCATAGAATTACCACAACTTAACAAGACAATGTTATATGTTAGTGCAAAGATATAGTATTGATACAAGTTTCGTATCAATAATTACTCGAACGATCTTTTCAGTTCTTTCAGGTATTGTGTCCAATTATCAGACATAAGTTTTTTATCTATTGGAAGTTCGGCCACCGTAGTGATATCCAAATTGTATAGGTCATATGCGATATTTATTTTACCCTTTGAAAATGTAATACCGTCTATTGACTGAATCGCTCCATTGCTGTAATTAACGTGTCCTGATTCTATGGTCTTAAACACCATAGCCATTAAGATTACTTCAAGTAAATGCCGTGATTGTTTTAGTGATAGAGAATGTTCGTTTTTCATTCGTGTAACAAAAAGCTCGATGAACAGTTCTTTTGTACTTTTCTTCCGAATACTAGTCCAGCTGTCTCGAGATATTCGTATACTATTCTCGTACGTATCGAACTTTTCTTGCTGGCTAATTTTTTCTTGCGGAGAAAGCAAACCCAATTTTCCTGATAACAACTTGTAAACTTCCGTGTAAAGTTGCTTGGGATCCTTGCGTTCGATCTTATAACTGAAGTCTTTTTTCTGATATCCACAGCATAAAAAATCCTTCGAAATGTAAGTGCCGTATGGCGGCTTACCGTAAGCAAGATCCTCGAATATGTTTTCCCAGAAATTATCCACGGCAAACACACAACATTCAAGAAAAATGGGGTACAAAATCTCCTTTTTTAGAGCCATTATCTATTAATAATAACAGATAATCCTTTAAAGTGTGAAAAATATAATTGAGTTGTCCAACTGTATAATATTAATAAATAAATATGTTTATCAAATGTGTTGTAAAAGATGAGCGTGCGGTTATTCCGTCTCGCGCCCACGACAAGGACGTTGGTTATGATCTTACGGCGATAAAAAAGCATAAAGTATTGGACAGTGGGATTATCTTATACGACACTGGAATTTCGGTAGCTCCTCCAGAAGGTCATTATATTGAGATAGTCCCGAGATCTAGTATCTCAAAAACTGGGTACATGTTGGCAAATTCCATAGGAACTGTAGACCCAGATTACACAGGTAATTTATACATAGCCCTTGCAAAGATAAACCCAGATGCTCCAGAACTTGAACTTCCATTCTGTAAATGCCAGCTTATTCTAAGGAAAGCTATATACGCAGATGTAATTAAAGTTGAGAGTCTTGTAGACACAGACAGAGGCGATGGAGGTTTTGGTAGTACTGGAGATCGCACCTAATAATAAAATTGACATCTTATCATGTTTTCTTAAAAAAACATGATGAATTTCGTAGGTAAACAAAACTCTGATATCATGAGAGAAATCGATGAATTGTCAGAATTAATTGATAGATCGCGGTCCATGCTGAGAATTTTCTCAGCATCTTATACTCCAAAAAATGTTGATGTGATCGATGATATATGCGGCATTTTACTTTGTCTTACGATTGTTCAGAGAAACTTACAATATATTGTGTCGAACGATAAAAAAATCTACCGCCTGATTGATAAAAGCACGAAAGATCTCAGGAAAATCTGTCATAATCTCAAAGTAAAGGCCCACAAAATCACTAGTAACGACGAAAGTAAATCGTTTAATTTGTGTAGAACAAAGACGTTAAAAGTAGTAAAAACTATGAATCGGTTACCGGTATCACAAGGAGTGATGTCCAACCCCAAAATTTATTGCTATATAAATAACTTGCCTGAATTTTTTTTCGTATTAGCTTGCTGGGTGTCAAATTCTCCGTGTTCCAGAGAATTTTTACTTGTTTAAAAGAATTATACCTTAGCTTAAAATGCTTGAAGAAACGTACAGTGTTGGTAAACAACAGCAACTGATTGATTTAAATAATGAAACTGTTAACTTCGATATTACCTTTGAATGTGTGTCAGAAAACAAGGCCCCATTCGACGCGGTTGTTGTAGACCAAAAAACACTTGATGAAACACCAACCTTTGATTTTAAGTCTGCCGAAGACGGTGCTATATCAGGGAACATCAAGTCTGATAACAATGAACCAGAAACTTATTTTCTTGTGCTAAAGGCGCAAACTCCATGCAAGGTAAAAGTAAGGATAGACAAACAAGAGATTGAGCCAGCGCCCCTTCCCGAGATAGAAGAAAAGACTTACGATCAGGTTGTCGACACTAATCAAGACAGTGGATCACTGAAAAAGATTATGTTGGGAGCAGTTATTTTAGGCGGCGGTGCTCTTCTATGTTACTTTTATCTACAAGGTAGAAGAAAGACTGCCAGCCATGAATCTGTGTTTGAACCACCTAATGTACCGGCATCTCCAGTGCCATCTGTCGCGTCATCGAACCCAGTTTCTCCTCCTCCGTCGTCTCTCGCAGAAAAGCTAAAAAATTTATCGGCTGTCGGGTAATTTAAAAAATCAGAAGTCTAGTTATAAATGACTACTGTACCAGAATTATTACAATTTGGCCTTGGGGCGTTAGGAGGAAATTTCAACGATAATTTGGTAAATCTATTGAATAATCAGATTGTAGGCATGAAAAAAATCTGGAGACCAAACTCTGATATGTTTGAGACCGATAAATATATACATATAGTAATTGATTTACCTGGGGTTGACTCAGATAGTATAGATATTTCGGTGTTTAACAACCATATAAAGGTAAATGGCGAAAGAAAACAGGCAGATGTAAACAAAAGTTTGGTTAGGTTCATTAACAAAGAAATAATCTATGGAAAGTTTGAGAGTAAATTCACGATGCCGATCTGTATAAGCAAAAAGGACAGTGTTACGATTACTCGAAACAATGGTACATTACTCATAACAGTCGACAAAACGAATGAATCTAATAATAAATTTACTTTAAAAGTTGAACCATAATTTTTATATTCTTGTTAGGATATAAAATGGTAAGCGTTGGTCCCTACAACGAGTCTACAAATTTTAGACATATGTTCGATTTACCCGATCTACGAGGTCCTCTTCCTGAAAAAAAGCTACCAGAAAACTCGTTATCTGGTATTATCAGAAGCCACCCAGATTTTTCTAAATTTCGTTACCTGTTGAAACTTGCTAATTTAGAGGATATCTATGCCAACTCACAGACAACTTACACTGTGTTTGTTCCGTCTGATGATGCTTTGGAAAAAATCATGCCAGACGACGTATTTTTAAACATGGACATCGGTACTGCAAGAAATATCGTAAAGAACAGCACACTGGAACGTAGAATTCCGTCATCTATACTCTCTGATAGCCCGTCGTCGATATTTTATACGATAAATAAGCCATCCAGAATCCACGTTACCAACGTGAAAGGACGAATTTACCTTAATCAGACCATCAATGTTATTCACAAAGATATGGCAGCATCCAATGGCATAATTCATGTGATCGACAATCTTATGATGCGACAAGATTACCAGTAATTGTATATTATAATATAATATATAATCAGAGTTACAATCTTTTTATGCAAAAATGAGCAGAAATTTGATTACGTGGATTTGGACGACATGGAGAAAACATTTCTTGCTCTGTCGTGTCAAATAACTCTCCATTCGGCATGTATACGGAAAAGTGAAAACTATTATTTGGTTTGAATTTAATCGTCTGTCTGGCCCCATCTCCATCAATCTTGATAAATGTGGAGTTTATAGGATTTGGAACGTCGTCAATAGCACAGCGAAATAGTATATTTGTCGAGTTTGGATTGTTAGAATATAGGATATTCTTAAGGGATCCTCCAGCAGAATCGATGTTACTTAGGCGAACATATACATAGGGATAATACGATATCAAACCACCTTCTGATACATTAAGGGTTTGATTGGGAAGTATAAGATTCAAAAGTTCTATCTCGTAACAAACGGATTCTTGCTGCGAGACAAGGCTTCCCGAATACGAAAGAGGATTCAGATTATCGTAGCTAAAAGGGAGAATACAAATATTCTGATCATAAAGAGATGCCGAAAATGATTCTACGATTCCTGAAGTAATGGTAAAACTTGGGTTTGCGGGTACTGCGCCAGAAAACGGCTCATCCACCTGAGCAATACGCCTCAAAACAAAACCACCAGAATCCTCGATTATCGTGTACGATACGATCTTTCGCAATTCACCAGCAACCTTTATGAAAAGACCATTGTAAAAATTATCGACATCGGACGCGTTGGTAGGAAAATCAATAGTATTTCCTGCAGGAACGACATTACTACCCACATCTCTGTAATCTATATACTTTACAACTCGTCGCGCAGTTTGTGTACATTTTGCATTACTCGTTGTTTGCCCACCGCATATAATTTGAAAAGTAAGAGCTACTGTGGGTAGGGCGCTAAATGCCGGACTGACAGTAACCTCTCTTGTTGTACCATTATATGCAGTAATAGTGCGTATTTCACCAGATGGAAGACCAGCTACACCAGACAGACGTATCTGACACCCTGTATAATATTCGTCATGTGACGACACAGGAGGTGCAGCAACACCAAGGGTTATTGTGGACGTTGAACCGACTGCCGAGATGGCGCCGGTTGTTCCCGTTGCGGGATATCTTTCGTATCCAATTTCTACGAAAGAACCTTCTAATTTTGAAAATGCTGGTGTAATTGGCAAATTGAACGATGTTTTATTTACTGGAAAGGTGTATGGCGACGTTGTTGTTATATCTAGCTGCCCGCACCATCTAGGATTTGCCGCTCTAATTGAATATGTATCATCAATATCCCACGCTGTTGTAGGTCCTGAACTAACAGTTGACGTCGCAGATCCCGAAGTATCAGGTTCTAACAAAAACGTCGAAAAATTGTAATTCTTGATGGGACGATATTCATTCTTTGTTTGGTTATAGATAAATTGACCTGGATAAGCATTAGGAGCTAGATTTCCAGAAGGAACGAAAAAAAGAGGGGAAACTGTGGATGTTATGTTCGTAGGATCTTTTAGCGTAAGTGATGTACCAACTGTGATAGGCAGACCTGAATCGACGGTAATTTCCGCCCTGTCGATAGAATTACCACCTGTTACACCAATACCCAAGTATTTACTGTGTGTAATTCTAGCTCTGGATGCAGGAGAGCCAGTAACCTGAATTATAGACCCTCTATAGTAATTTTCTGCTAATTGTAGTGTACCAGCAGCAGATTCTACAATAAATTTTGTTGTGCTACTGGCGGTTCCTACGGTAGTTGTTGATACAGTTACAACTAGATTGGCTCCAGAGGTTGTAGCGTTAAATGTTTGAGGTATCCAAACTACTTCCGCAGATGCTGTCGAAACAGGATCTAACGCATTTACGTTATCTTTACGTCCTGTTTGTGATATGGGAACTACAAAATTGGAAGGAAGCGGATATTGTTTACGATTTCGGTACGTGGAATCTATCTCGATATATTGTGCGTTCGACATTTTATTAGTCTGAAATATTATTTTAGATACTAAATATAAATGTCTTATATGATAACAAGAGGTTGTGATTGCAAATGTCAGACAATTGCGAAAACGAGCAACGAAAAATTTATTCCTAATATGAGTAAAGTTTACTATGATAAGTGGACCGATATGCTGGTATACCCGGGGCATACTGGTTTTGACTATCCCTTTCAACATCCTTATGGACCGTATGTATTAAAAGCGTGGGATCTAGAGTCACATTTTAAGAATCATCCATGTAAATCCTGCAGTTCACAATAATTTTATTAATAATCCTTAATAAAATTACATAGATCTCTGATATTCTGTTTTTATCTTGCATAGTGCTTTGCCAAGTAAATTTTGACCATCGCCCATTCCAACTCCCCATACATCGTCACGTTTAATATCGTATATTATAGGTGAAAGATACGTATTTAATAAAATCTCTTTTATATAAGGATTTTGATCGAATTTACATCTCAGAATGTTCACCATCAACTTCTCCTTGTTGTTTTCCCAATCTTCCGAGAATATCTTGTTACCTAATCTTTTCGATATCACTGGTGTACGAGCGTTTTCCTGTTTTTTTACGTATTCTTCATCGGAAGGGTTCTTATACGCTTGTATAGCCGCCTCTGAACTCTGAAAGGTCCCAAACCCTTCAATATGAACAGGAAAGCATGTGAAATTAGAAAATCCTGCTGTTTTACCTGTTTTATATGCCCTGAAAAAAATTACTGGTTTGCATAATAAATATACAAATTTTTTTTGTTGATATGTCTGCGGTGATCCTATTTTTCTCCATTTTTCTTTCATATCTTTACGATTATTATGATATATAGTGGTGTTTGCAAGTGCCTGAGACGGTTCCATGTTGAACAAAAAAGACAGTAAACATGCAACAACAACTCCTGATCTTCCATGCCCACCTTTACAATGCACATAGATGATCTCTCCTTCGCCCAAACCGAGAATAATATCAGACAATTTTACGATAAAAGATGAAAATTCCAGAATATTTACTGGTATTCTTCGATCTGGTATGGGGAACGATATATATGCGTATCGTGTCTCATATGGAACAATTTTTGTTTCGTGACTATGAGTTAAGTCAATAAAATATCGAACACCGATGGTCTCTAGCTTTTCGACGGCATCTTGTGTAGGAAAACTCCCAAAAAGAGCTTTGTCTTTAATAAAAAACGATGATCGCTCCATTTTTGATATTGCGTTTCTTTCTATAGATGATAATCAAAATTAATTCAGAACAACAAACACGTCTTGTTGTCAAGACAAAAATATTTTTATGAATAATATATGTGAATAATAAAATGAATAACTACGCAACGATATCAAAAGTTTGTAGAAATTCGGGACCACTTTCCGTTAGTGAAAACCCGCTAAGTTATTGTATCGGAGACAACTTGGAACAGCGTTTTTTGCATGGAGCGCACTCCGACGCGTATGGGCAGCACAGCAGACCGTGTCAACTATACATGTCAGAATATTGCGCGACTAAATGGGACAACTTTTGCGAAGCCGCTTCGATGAATACAAGTTCATGGACTCCAAATAACATGTTCCATGGAAGTTGCGGAACTCCACCAACTAATCTTACCGCAGGAGAAATCCTTATATACAACACGGCATCACGCAAATATCTTTCCGATATGCTTGGAGCGACGAAGAAGTACGAACCTTTTGACCCAACTGTTGCAAGATCTCCTATGATTAGCTATTGGGTTCCCGATCCATGTTCAAGAAATCCATTGAGCAACTCTCTCATGACCCCTGTATACGAAGTTAATCCGGATATAATAGATACGGACGTTGTTATGGACAAAATTCTCGCAAATCCCTCGAAATTTGTTCTTATTTTGAAAAACATATTCAATACAATGAAAAGAAAAGGCACGCTTCAAAATCTTAAAGGTACTAAACTTGGTAATTTTTACGGGTTAAAATAAATTTTACGGTCTTAATATAAAATGATATTAAGAACTCAAAATATTATCTTATTATTGTCCTTAGTTGTAGCCATAGGTGTTATTGTCTACCTTTTGATGTCTCAAAAGAAAGGAGGATATATATGCGCAGAAAGCGGTTGTGTTTTTCACAAGGACGGTGAAAAATCGAAGGAAGAATGCGAGGCGGATTGTGGTGTAGAAGAGGAAGAGGAACCTAGATTTGTGTGTTCTAAACGCGATGGTAACAGCATTTGGGTTCAGGTTGATCCAGAATCAAGGGATTACTCATATGGATGGACAAGTGACCAAATAGCACGACACTCAAATAAAGGGCTATGCGTTCCAGAAAACCAAAACGAACACGGAAATTGCCCTTCTATGGATTGCTCTACCGAAAAGGTCCTAGTAGTACCACGAGGATACAGCTATCCTATTCCTTGGTACCCGTGGCAAGGACCTTTTCGAAGTCCATGGAGACGAAGACCGTGGAGACGAAGACGTCCTGGCCCTAGACCTGGCCCTAGACCTGGCCCTAGACCTGGCCCT
>CERI01107420.1_pt1 | contig 16473 bp, 11 predicted proteins | sample 350261 | NCBI WGS metagenome assembly CERI01 (sample SAMEA2620979, study PRJEB7988) | marine metagenome | isolation source: saline water (ENVO:00002010), including
CATATTTTTAATAAGAGTATTAAATTATTATATATTTGCAGTCCATTTAATGAACTAATATAATCCATTATGATAAGATTCATTCTTTTTCTTTTAATTGTTTTAATAACCCAATCCTGCTCTAATAATCCTATATTTTTAATAGATGCTTCCACAAATCATGAAGATGGTAAAAAAGTCTATTTAATTGAATATGGTAGAGACAATAGGCCTGCTGCTGTTGACTCAACAGAGGTTTTAGAAGGAAAATTCAAATTTACTGATTCTATTGTGGTTCCAGAAATGCATTATATTTATTTTGAAAATGAAAGAGAAAATCTTCCTCTTGTTCTAGAGCCTGGTACTATTAAAATTGAAATCTTTAAAGACAGTATGAGATCCTCTAAAATTACTGGAACAAAATCTAACGAAGATTTTTTTAGATATGTTAAACAAACAAAATCTTTTTATGTCGAATTAGATAAAATTCAATCAGAACTTAGAGGAACATCATTAAGCGACTCATTAATTTCCAATGATTTAAAAGACCAGTTTGAGCAAATGAGATCCAAATTAAATGATTATGAACTTGATTTTATGAACACTAATAACGATTCTTATATTTCAACACTAATTTTACAAAGAATGTTAACTCAACAAGAAATTGAATTAGAAAATGCTGAAAAGATATATGAAAATTTTACTGATCTAATTAAAAAAACTAATTCTTCAAAAAGCATTAAAGAGGGTATAGATTATTTAAATGAAAGTAAAAAACAATCCCCCACTATTGGATCAATAGCTCCAGATTTTAGTGGTCCTGATTTAAATGGAAATGTTGTTGATTTTTCAGACGTTAAATCAAAGGTTATTATGGTCGACTTTTGGGCATCATGGTGTGGTCCTTGTAGGATAGAAAACCCTCATTTAGTTTCATTAAATAAAAAATATTCAAATGATGAGTTTCAAATTGTAGGAGTTTCTTTGGATAGAGACAAAGAATCGTGGGCGAACGCAATTAACGATGATGGACTTGAAAATTGGATTCATGTTTCACATGTCAAGTTTTGGAATGAGCCAATTGCAAAACTCTATAACATAACCAGAATGCCAACAACGTTTGTTTTAAATTCTGAAAAAAGAATCATTGCAATGGATTCAAAAGGTTCTGACTTAGAAAAAATAATTATTAAACAACTTTCCCTAAATTAATCAGAATATTCTTTTTTTTGAATTTATAATAAAGAAAAGCAAGGGGAACATCATAAGTATTATCACCCAAAGATTTTCATCAATAATTTGTGGTTTAATTAATATCGTAACCAATAATCCCGCAATTGCTCCTCCAAAATGTGCAGTATGACCTATATTTCCCAAATTTTTATTCATTCCATAAATGCTGTAAAGAAGATAGCATATGCCAAACACATAGGCAGGTAATGGAATTGGCAAAAAAAGCATAATTAATTTCATTTCAGGAAATAGAATTATTGAAGAATAAACAATCCCAGTAACAGCACCACTAGCGCCAACAGCTGAGTAATATGGTTCTTTATTATGAAATTGTAAAGTAAAGTAATTACCTACATAGAGACTAATAATATAAATAATTAAATAATTTAACGATCCTACCTGTGCAATTACTTGTCCAGAAAATATATAAAGTGTAAATAAATTTAAGATTAGATGGTTCTTATCTACATGTAAAAATCCTGAGGAAAACATTCTGATTTTATCTCCTTTGAGTATCGAACTAATTTCAAATTTATATTTATTGAAAAAATACTGGTCTTTAAATCCTTTAAAAGAAATTAAAGCAGTCACTATTATTATAAAAAAAGTATAAATAATTTTGTGTTTTTAATTTAAATAATTAAATCTAAATAAAAAATAGCAACATTTAGGTGTGTCTTTATTATTTTTAATTTATTTCATTTTTATATAATAGATTTGCATAAATGAATTTTATAACAAAATTATTTATTGCTCCATTATTAATATTCATTTCCTACTTACCGTTTAGATTACTTTATTTTATTTCTGATATTTTTTACTATTTTCTATACTACATCATTAGATTTAGAAGAAAAATTGTTCGAAATAATTTAGTACTCTCTAAAATAGCTTTGAATAAAAAAGATTTAATAATAATTGAAAAAAAGTTTTATAGACACTTAACAGATGTATTTTTTGAAATGTTTAAGTTTTATAGTATTTCACCTGACGAAATGAAAAAAAGATTTTACATCGAAAATCCTGAAATTTTTTATGAATTTGAGAAAAAGAACAAAAGCGTAATGTTTATGACATCGCATTATGGTGGATTTGAATGGTTTTTATCAATTACTTATCATGTTCCTCAACTTCCTTTTGCTGTCTATACTCCTCTTTCAAATAAAAGTCTAGAGTCTTTAATTAAAAAATTTAGATTAAGACATGGTTCTAAATTAATATCTCGCTATGAAGCTGGCGCATACATAAAAAAACAACTTAAAGAAAATAAACTTTTTTTATATGGAATGGCGGCCGATCAATCAGCACAAATTAGGTCAATTACATATTGGAAAGAATTTTTAGGAATTAAAGTTCCTGTTTTTACTGGATCAGAAAGAATAGCAAAACAACATAATATCCCTGTTGTTTTTGGAAAAGTTGTAAAAATAAGTAGAGGTTATTACAAGGTTGTTGTCGAATTAATTTCTGAATTTCCAAATGATTATGAAAACTATAAGATTACAGATTTATACCTTGAGAAATTAGAAAAACAAATCAGGGAAGTCCCAGAGTATTATTATTGGACACACAACAGATTTAAACATAAAGATAAAGCACCTAAAGACTAATTTCCTGTATTAAAGATTCAATTTCTTTAATTAGATTTTGTGCTTGTTCCATGCTTTTAGCCTCACTGTAAACTCTAATTATTGGTTCTGTATTTGATTTTCTTAATTGCACCCAACTTTCATTAAAATCAATTCTTACTCCATCAACTAAATCAATTTTTTCGTTTTCATATTTTAATGCAACTTTATTTAAAATATTATCAACATCCAACCCTTCTGAAAGATTGATTTTTTCTTTGATCATATAATATTTAGGGTAAGTACTAAGTAATTGACTTGCTGTTAAACCTAGTTCGGCATACAAAGATAAAAACAACCCAATTCCTACAATTGCGTCTCTTCCATAATGACTTTTTGGATATATTACTCCCCCGTTACCTTCCCCTCCAATAACTGCGTTACAATCTTTCATTTTCTTTACTACATTTACCTCCCCAACAGCACTGTAAAAATGAGCTTGATTATGTTTTTGTGAAATATCCTTTAAGGCTAGAGATGAAGAAAGATTTGATACAGTTGGACCAGGATTATTTTTTAGAACATAATCTGAACAAGCAATTAGAGTATTCTCCTCTCCGAAAATATCTCCATTTTCACATATAAACACCAATCTATCTACATCAGGATCAATAGCTATTCCTAAATCAGCGTTATTTTCTAAAACTTTTTTTGAAAGTTCAGTCAAGTTTTTCTTTAAAGGTTCGGGATTGTGAGGAAAATCTCCGTTAGGTTCACAATAAAGTTTAACAACTTCAACATTTAAAGCTTTTAAAAAATCCGGAACTATGATACCTCCTGTTGAATTAACTGCATCAACAACAATCTTAAGATTTCTTGATTTAATTTTTTCAGTATTTACTAATTCTAAATTTAAAACAGATTCAATATGAAGTCTAATTGAGTCCTCTTTTTTTGTGATTTTACCTAAGTCGTAAACCTCGGAAAATATAATATTATCAGATTGTGAAATAGATACAATTTCTTTTCCTGAAATATTATCTAAAAATTCTCCATTTTCATCAAGTAGTTTTAATGCATTCCATTCTGCTGGATTGTGACTTGCTGTGATTATTATTCCTCCGTCAGCATTATATTTTGTTACCATCAGTTCTACCGTAGGAGTTGTTGATAAGCCAACATCAATTACGTTAATTCCAATAGAAATTAGTGAGTTTTGAACAAAATTTTGAATCATTTGACCAGATATTCTCGCATCTCTTCCAATAACTACTGAAAGATTTTTATTTTTTGAATTATTCTTTAGCCATTGCCCATAAGAACATCCAAACTTAACAGCATCAATAGGCGTTAAATTGTCACCTTGTTTCCCTCCAATAGTCCCTCTTATCCCTGAAATAGATTTAATTAATGTCATACAACAAATATACAATTTGAATAACTTTTAGCTTACTTTTATAATAAAATATCATTATGTTTTTTAATTATAAGTCATTAATTTTTTTGGTTGTATTGTTCTCATATTCGTGTCATGATAAGACTCAGAATAGTGGATTTAAAAATGGGCTTGTTGTTTCGGCAAAAATTGAAGCTTCTCAAGCTGGAATAAATATTCTAAAACAAGGAGGTAATGCTTTTGATGCTATGATAGCAACTGAGTTAGCACTTGCTGTAGTTTACCCAAACGCAGGTAATTTAGGTGGAGGAGGATTTTTAGTTTACAGATTATCTGATTCTAGTACAGGTTCTTTAGATTTTAGAGAAAAATCTCCACTGCAATCTAAAAAGAATATGTATTTAAACAACAAAGGAAATGAAATAGAAGGTTTAAGTACGACTGGTGCATTATCGGTAGCAGTTCCAGGTACTGTTGCAGGAATTTTTAAAATCTATGAAAAGTACGCTTCTCTTCCTTTGAACGTGTTATTTGAGCCGGCAATTAAATTAGCTGAAAATGGATTTTTATTGACTTCAAATCAAGCTCAGTCACTTAACTCAAATTATAAAACCATTAAAAATAATAATGATTCAATTTCATTATTTCATAATGAATTTAAAGAAGGAGATTTATTTATAAATAATGCTCTGGCTAATTCTCTTCGTACAATTTTAAAAAATGGTAGAGATGGCTTTTATAAAGGAAGAATTAGTAAACAAATTATTGAATATGTCAATGCTAGAAATGGAATCTTAAGTCAAGAAGATTTTAATAATTATCAAGCTGTTTGGAGAGATCCTATCAAGTTTAAATACAAAGAGCTGAATATTATAAGCATGGGTCCACCATCTAGTGGAGGAATTGTTCTTGCACAAATTCTCAAAATGGTAGAACCTTACGATATATCAAAATTTCATCACAACAGTCAAAAATACATACAATTATTAGTTGAAGCCGAAAGAAGATCGTTTGCTGATAGAGGAAAATATTTAGGTGATCCCGACTTTAACTATATTCCCTCCAAAGAATTATTAAATAAGAAATATTTAAATGAAAGAATGAATAATTTTTCTTTTAAAAGAGCTTCCCAATCAAAATATATCAAATCTGGAGATATTTCATTAGTTGAAAGTGAAGAAACAACACACTACTCTATTGTTGATAAATATGGTAATGCTGTTTCTGTAACAACAACTTTAAACGGAAATTATGGATCAAAACTCTTTCCTCCTTCACTTGGATTTTTTTTGAATAATGAAATGGATGACTTTTCTATAAAACCGGGCGTGCCTAATATGTATGGAATGATTGGAGGAGAAATAAATGAAATTGCTCCAAATAAACGAATGCTAAGTTCAATGACCCCAACAATTGTAGAAAAAAACAATAACCTTTATCTCGTGCTAGGAAGTCCCGGGGGACCTACTATTATAACTTCGGTCTTACAAACCATACTTAATGTAAATGAATTTCAATTTAATATTGATAAGGCAGTTAATTCTCCAAGATTTCATCATCTTTATTTACCTGATTTGATATATTATGAAAATAATTCAATTGATGGAAAAATTAAAGATTCGTTGATTTTAAAAGGATATTTATTTAATGATAAAAAAACATCCATTGGACGGGTGGATGCTATTCAAGTGACTGCTAATGGTTTTTTAATTGGTGGAGCAGATAAAAGAGGAGATGATAAAGCAGTAGGATATTAATGTAACATTCTTAATTAATCATTTTAAAAATTGTAAATTGCTAGCTTGATTTTATTTACAAATGAAAGATGAAATTTCCGTAAATGGAGCTAGGGCTCACAATCTAAAAAATATTGATTTAAACATTCCAAAAAACAAATTAGTTGTTATCACTGGAATCTCTGGAAGTGGCAAATCTTCATTGGCTTTTGATACAATCTACGCTGAGGGTCAAAGAAGATATATAGAAACATTTTCTGCTTATGCAAGACAATTCATAGGAGGATTAGAAAGACCTGATGTAGATAAAATTGATGGTCTGTCACCTGTAATTGCTATAGAGCAAAAAACTACCTCAAAAAACCCAAGATCTACTGTTGGCACAATTACTGAAATATATGATTATCTAAGATTGTTATATTCAAGAATTGCAGATGCATACAGTTATAATTCACAAGAAAAAATGGTCAGTTACAATGATGATGAAATTGTAAATTTAATATTAAGTTCATTTCTTGAAAAAAAGATTACTGTTCTTTCTCCTGTTGTTAAATCTAGAAAGGGACACTACAGAGAACTTTTTTTAACAATTAGAAAACAAGGATTTGTAAAAGTAAGAATAGACGGTGTTGTTCAAGATTTAGTTTCAAACATGAAACTTGATAGGTATAAAATTCACGATATAGAAATTGTTATTGATAGATTAATAGTAAAACAAGATAATTCATCTGTCAAGAGATTAAAAGAAAGTATTTTGACTGCAATGTATCATGGCGATCAATCTCTTGTTGTTATCGATGAGGAGAGTAAAAAAAACAAATATTTTAGTCGAAATCTCGTATGTCCAACCTCTGGAATTTCATATGCTAAACCAGAACCAAATTCGTTTTCATTTAACTCTCCAAAAGGAATGTGTCAAAGATGTAATGGACTTGGTACCGTGAATAAAATTAATTTAAATAGTGTTATTCCCGATAATAATGCTTCAATTCATTCAGGTGGAATTATTCCAATTGGGAGTTATAAAAACAATTGGATATTTAAACAGTTATTAACTATTTCTAACCGATATAATTTCGATTTAAAAGATCCGATTAAAAAAATACCAAAATCTGCAATTGAAATCATATTAAATGGAGGAAATGAAACTTTTTCAGTAGAATCTAAGACATTAGGATTAACAAGAAAATATGAAATTGATTTTGAGGGTATCTTGACCTTTATTGAAAATCAGTTTAATGAAAATCACTCATCAAGAATAAAAAGATGGGCAAAGGGTTTTATGGAAAATCAAATTTGCTCTAGTTGTAACGGATCAAGATTGAATAAAGAATCAATGAATTTTTACATAAATAAAAAAAGTATATCAAATCTGTGTGATATGGATATTTTAGACCTAAAAAAATGGTTTTCTAAATTACAACCAAAACTAGATGATAGAAGAAAAATAATTGCAAGCGAAATTATAAAAGAGTTGAATAAGAGATTGGATTTTTTGTTAAACGTTGGATTGGATTATTTATCTTTAAATAGACCTTCAAGATCACTTTCAGGTGGAGAATCTCAAAGAATTAGATTAGCAACACAAATTGGATCTCAATTGGTCGGAGTTTTATATATTCTGGATGAGCCAAGTATTGGATTACATCAAAGGGATAATTCAAAATTAATCGAATCTTTAAAGGGATTAAGAGATATAGGAAACTCGATAATTGTAGTTGAACATGACAAGGAAATTATGGAAAATGCTGATTATATAATTGATATTGGTCCTAAAGCAGGAAAGAATGGAGGGGAAATCATTTTTCAAGGAACTTATAAAGAAATGATTAAAAAAAATACTCTTACGGCTCAATTTCTTAACGGAAAGAAAGAAATAGAAGTACCAATTAAAAGACGTAATAAAGCAACTAAATCATTAAAATTATTAGGATGTTCAGGGAATAATTTAAAGGGAATTGATGTAGAATTTCCTCTTGGAGTTGTTATTGGAATTACTGGTGTTTCTGGAAGTGGAAAATCAACATTGATAAACGAAACTTTATATCCTATTTTAAACAATTATTTTTTTAATGGAGTTAAAGAACCTAAACCATATAAAAAAATATCAGGAATTGAAAATATTGATAAAGTAATCGAAATTAATCAAACACCAATTGGACGAACACCAAGAAGTAATCCAGCAACCTATACAGGAGTTTATAGTGATATAAGATCTTTATTTACTTTGACACCAGAATCACTAATAAGAGGATATAAACCTGGAAGATTTAGTTTTAATGTAGTTGGAGGGCGATGTGAAACTTGTCAGGGGGCAGGACTAAGAAAGATTGAAATGAACTTTCTTCCTGATGTTTATATAAATTGTGATACTTGTAATGGAAAAAGATTTAACAGAGAAACATTAGAAATTAGATATAAAGGCAAATCCATTTCAGATGTTTTAAATATGACAATAAACGAAGGCTGTAAATTTTTTGAAAATTTCCCTAAAATTCTAAGGAAACTTAAAACTATTAAAGATGTAGGACTTGGGTATATTACTTTAGGTCAACAATCTACTACACTTTCTGGTGGGGAAGCCCAAAGAATAAAACTTGCTTCAGAGCTTTCTAAAAAAGATACTGGAAACACCCTATACATTTTAGATGAGCCAACCACAGGTCTTCATTTTGATGATATTAAAGTTTTACTACAGATGATAAATAAATTGGCAGATAAGGGTAATAGTATTATTATAATAGAACATAATATGGATGTCATTAAAACAGTAGATCATATAATTGAAGTTGGAAAAGGAGGAGGAAGAAATGGAGGAGAAATTATTTTCAATGGCTCCCCAGAAGAATTGATAAAAAATTCAAAAAGTCCTACTGCTAAATATTTGAAAAAAGAACTAACTTCGAATTAATAATGAATAATTCAGATTTAAAAAATTGGAATGAAATTAAAACTAATGATTCTTGGTCTGTTTTTAAGATTATGGGAGAATTCGTTGACGGATACGAGAAAATGAGTAAAATTGGACCATGTGTTTCAATTTTTGGATCAGCAAGAACAGATTCAAGTGATGACTTTTATAATTTAACTACTGAAATTGCTAAAGATATTGTTAAGTTAGGTTTTGGAGTTATAACAGGAGGTGGACCTGGTGTAATGGAAGCAGCTAATAAAGGAGCTAAATTAGCTTTAGGATCGTCTGTTGGATTAAATATAAAATTACCTTTTGAACAACATGACAACCCTTACATTGACGAGGATAAATCGTTAGATTTTGATTACTTTTTTGTTAGAAAGGTTATGTTTATGAAATATTCAAAAGGTTTCGTTGTTATGCCAGGTGGATTTGGAACTCTTGATGAACTCTTTGAAGCTATAACATTGATACAAACAAAAAAATCAGAAAAATTTCCTATTATTTTAGTTGGTTCTTCTTTTTGGACTAAGTGTTACAGTTGGATAAAAGATGAGTTACTAACAAAATATGAATACATTTCAAAAAAAGATTTAGACTTAATTTCAATTGTTGACACATCTGAGGAAGTTATTGACATTCTTTCAAATTTTTACAAAAAAAAATCACTTCGTCCAAATTTTTAATATCAATTTTACATGAGAATAATAATTTTAATTGTAATTATATTATTTTCTTTAAAATCTACTTCTCAAGTAAATCAGTATAAAATTAATGCAAGGTTTGATGTTATTGATAAAAAAATAAAGATTAAACAAACATTAAAGTTTTTTAATAACTCAAATAAAGATTTAAGTTTTTTAATATTAAATGATTGGGCTAACTCCTACTCCAACTCAAAATCTAGTTTAGGCTTAAGGCTTTCCGAAGAATACTCTCTTTTGTTTCAAAGATCTACCAAAAATCAAAGAGGATACACCTTAATTGATAAAATATATTCTGATTCAAAAGAGTTTAAATATAAAAGACCAAAAGATAAATATGACTTTATAAAGATTGATTTGGTAAACAAACTAAGAAAAGGTGATTCAATCCAATTAAATATAGATTATGAAATATTAATTCCTGATAATTCTTTTACAGGTTATGGAATTAACAAATCAAATGAAATAAACATTAGAGATTGGTACTTTACGTTCTCTAAAATTAAAAATGGTAATTGGATTCAAGAAAGTAATTTAGATTTAAATGACTTGTCAATTGACCCTGGAGAATTTACATTTCAATTGAGTTATCCTAAAGATTTTTTTTTAATCAGTAATCTAGATAAACAATCCTTAATTGAAAAATCAAATTTCAAAAAATTTATTTCCAAAAAAAGTGTTAGAAAAAATTCTAATATAATTTTGACAAAAAAAAGAAATTTCAAAAAATACACATTAAATAATATAAATATTTATTCAGATTTTGAATCATTCCAAGAAAAAGAGGATTCTATCTTAAATAAGGTGTTTAAATATGTGGATAAGAAAATTGGAAATAAAATTCCTTTAAACAACACAAATACTAATGTAATTAAAACCGATTCTTTGTTAGAAAGAATTTTCAATTATTCCGAAAATAAATTAGGTAAATATAGATTTAATAACATTGTAATTTCAAACTTTAACAGACAAAGAAGACCAATTTACGGATTAAATAATATTCCTAAAATAGTCAGCCCTTTCAATCAGTCTTTTCTTTTTGAATTTAATTTTTTAAAAGAATTTCTTCACACTTTTTTGAATGAAACTGTATCTGTGCATTACAGAGAAAAGTATTGGGAGATTGAAGGTATAGTTGTTTATCTAATGATTGATTATATTGAAAGATTCTATCCAGATTTAAAATTGATAGGAAAATACAGCAAGTTAAAATTATTAAAAAATAGAAATTATGCTAAATATGGTTTCAATGAACAGTATAGGCTATTTGAAAATATTATTTCCAGTAGAAATATTAATCAATCTGTAACAACTAGCCTTGATTCATTAACAAGAGTTAATCAAAAGATAATAAACCCTTACAAAATTGGATTAGGTTTTAAAATGTTATCGGAGTTCTTGGACAAGAAAGTTATTGATGAATCTATAAAAGATTATATTAATTTCAATAACCTGGAGAGTTTTGAACAAACCTCATTTCAAAACATTTTAGATCTAAACACGAATAATGATACTGAATGGTTTTTTAATGAACATTTAGTAGATAAAAATCTTAAGGATTATTCAATAACTAAAATTAATCAAACAGAGTTAAAATCATATTTTAAAATAAATAGATCATTAAAGTCTAAAATTCCGATTAAGGTTTCCTTAATTAAAAACAAAGAGTTAAAAAAAGAATTTTGGTTAAATCCTCACAAATTAGATACGATCTTAGTGTATGATAAAAATGAATTTGATTTTATTGAGATTAACAAAGATAAATATGTCAACGAGTCTAACTATAATAATAATTTAGCTTCCTTTAAAAAATATAAAAAACCATTTAAGTTTGTTTTATTTAATGATTTTGAAAATGTATATAACAAGCAGTTAAATTACATACCTCAATTTGGCTATAACCTTTATGATGGATTAATGCCAGGGTTAAGTCTTACTAATATTACTCCCATAAGAAAACCGTTTACTTATAAATTGAAGCCTTTTTATTCATTTAAAAAAAATAAGTTATTAGGTAGTTTAAATTTGAAATTCATAAAATATAATGAAAATAAAAAATTATTTAGCACTCAATATTTTTTAGGTGGCTCTACTTTTCATTATAAAGAAAACCTTTCCTATTCATCTTTTTTCCCCTCCATATTACTAACTTTCAGAAAGCCTGATTTGAGATCAAATTTTAGACAATTTTTAAATTTAAGATATGTCAGTATTTATAGAGAGGAGAATATTAATCAAGAAAAATATCCCAATTATAATATTTTTAATGCAAAATATATTATTACTAATTCTAACGCAGGAAAAGGATATTCAATTAGTAATGATTTACAGATAAATAAAGATTTTATAAAAAATTCTGTGACCTTAAGTTACAGAAATTATTATAAAGATAATAGACAATATAATTTGAGGCTTTTTATTGGAAAGTTTATAAAAAACTCTACTAAAGACGACTATTTTAGTTTTGCCACCTATCGGGCCAGAGACTACATGTTTAATTATAATTTATTAGGCAGGTCTGAAACAACCGGTTTTTATAGTCAACAGTTTATTTCATCTGAGGGAGCATTAAAATCTAAAGTATTAACTCCTTACTCTAACGATTGGATGATTTCATTTAACAGTGGAATTACAATATGGCAATGGGTTGAAGCTTATTATGATTTAGCATTAATAAAAAATAAAAAAAACAATACTAAATCAGTCTATGGTTCTGGAATTAGATTAAATATTTTAACTGATTACTTTGAGCTTTACTTCCCATTCTATTCATCTTTAGGAAACGAATTAAATCAATCAAATTACTCTGAAAAAATAAGATTTAAAATTTCATTTGACCCTAATACACTTTCTGGATTGTTTACAAGAAGATGGTTTTAAAATTGGTAGAGTTAAATAAATCAATTTTTTATAAATTTGCATGCCACTTAATATTATGCAGACCAACACAGATCTAAATAAAGAAATATCGTTTGATTCTTTTAAAAGCCAAGTTTTAAAGGATTATAAATTGATTGTAATTAGTAGAGAAGCTAGTCTTCTTGGACGAAGAGAAGTTTTAAGTGGTAAAGCTAAGTTTGGAATCTTTGGAGATGGAAAAGAACTCCCTCAAATTGCTTTAGCAAAAGTTTTTCAAAATGGTGATTTCAGATCTGGATATTATCGTGATCAAACTTTCATGATGGCAATTGATGAATTAACCCCAAAACAGTTATTTTCAGGTTTGTATGCTAATACTGATTTGAAAGAGGAACCTATGTCAGCTGGAAGACAAATGGGTGCTCATTTTAATACTGTAAGTTTAAATGAGGACGGTTCATGGAAAGATTTAGTCAATCAAAAAAATTCAAGTTCAGATGTATCTTGTACAGGGTCTCAAATGCCAAGATTACTTGGTTTAGCTCAAGCTTCAAAATTATATAGAAAAAATAATACTAAAAATAAATTTTCAAATAAAGGTAACGAAGTTGCCTGGGGAACAATTGGAAATGCAAGTACAAGTGAAGGTATATTTTTTGAGGTATTAAACGCAGCTGGAGTTCATCAAGTTCCTATGGTTATTAGTGTATGGGACGATGATTATGGAATTTCTGTTGAAAGTAAAGATCAGACCATTAAACAAAGTATTTCAGAAGCATTAGCTGGTTTTCAAAGAACTAAAGATAAAAAGGGTTTTGAAATTCTTAAAGTTAACGGATGGGATTATCCTAGTTTGATAAATACCTATCAAAAAGCAAACGATATCTCAAGACAAAACCATATTCCTGTATTAGTTCATGTAAAAGAGTTAACACAACCAATTGGACATTCAACATCAGGATCTCACGAAAGATATAAATCTAAAAAAAGGTTAGCATGGGAGAAAAGAAATGATTGTAATCTTAGAATGAGAGATTGGATTTTAGACAATGGTATAGCTACTCAATCTGAACTTGAACTAATCGAAAGTGATTCAAAAGTATTTGTAAAAAAAGCTAAAGAAGAAGCTTGGGATTCTTACTCTAATCCAATTAAAAATTCCAGATTAGATGTTATTCCTCTTTTAAATGATTTAAAAAATGATTTTAACAACTTTGGATTGGTTTCAATTGTAGAGGAATTAGAAAGAATTAAAGAACCTCACAACAAAGATATTTTATCAACAGGCAGAAAAGTTTTAAGATTACTTGCAGGTCAAAATAGTTCTAAAATAGAAGCTTTAAAGAAATGGGTCGTTGATTTTAGTTTTCTAAATCAATCCAAATACAGTTCCAAGCTTTACAATGAATCCTTTTCAAAAGCTTCAAATATTAAAGAAATAAAACCAACCTATGATGATTCAAAAAAAGTTGATGGAAGAATTATTTTAAGAAATAACTTTGATAAGTTGTTAGGTCAACATGAAAACTTATTAATATTTGGAGAAGATTCAGGAAAAATTGGTGATGTCAATCAAGGTTTAGAAGGCCTTCAAGAAAAATATGGTGTCGAAAGAGTTGGTGATCGCGGTATTCGTGAAGCATCTATTGTTGGTGAAGGCATAGGTTTAGCGTTAAGAGGCTTTAGGCCAATTGCTGAAATACAATATCTGGATTATTTATTATACGCTATTCAAATATTAAGTGATGATTTGGCTACGTTACATTACAGAACAATTGGAAGGCAAATAGCCCCACTAATAATAAGAACAAGAGGACACAGATTAGAGGGAATATGGCACTCTGGCTCGCCCATGGGAGTTTTACTTTCAAGCTTGCGAGGAATAAATATTTTAGTTCCTAGAAATATGGTTCAAGCTAGTGGAATGTACAATACATTGTTACAGTGTGAAGAACCAGCTGTCTTAATCGAATCTTTAAATGGATATAGGTTAAAAGAAAGTGAACCAACTAATCTCTCAGAATTCACAGTTTTATTAGGAAAAGCAGAAATTTTAAAAAAAGGTTTTGATATCACAGTTGTATCTTATGGATCAACACTTAGATTAGTTGAAAAAGCTGCTATTGAATTAAAAAATTTAAATATAGATATTGAGATAATTGACTTACAAACATTAATTCCATTTGACAAAGAGGAGATTGTGAAAGAAAGTTTAAAAAAAACAAGTAAACTTCTTATTGTAGATGAAGATTTACCAGGTGGTGCTTCATCTTATATTCTACAAAAAATTTTAGAGGAACAAAACTGCTTTAGTTTATTGGATAGTAAACCTGTAACTTTGACATCTAAAGCTCATAGACCAGCATACGGTTCTGATGGAGATTATTTTTCTAAGCCATCAATTGATGATATAATTGAAAAAGCTAACGAGATAATGAATGAGTATGACCCTAATAATTATCCTGAAATAATTTAGCTAAATATTTGTACCATTAATTGTCTTAATAAATCCTTATTTGAAATATTTGTTGAAGAGAGTCCCTTGCTTTTCAAATCACAATCTTTGATTAAACTAATAATATTACTAATTTTTTTCATAGAAAAGTTCTTCGACGTCTCAACATAATCTTTAACAAAAAAGGGGTTAACTCCAATTACTGCTGCCACATTATTTTTACTCTTATTTTTCAAAGAATGGTACTGAAATAACTGAACAAAATAATTAAATATTGAAGTGAGAGTAATTTGAATTGGTTGTTTATTATTAGATGATAAATAATCGCAAATTTTTAATGCTTTATTTAAGTCTTTATTTCCTATCGCGCTTCTCAATTCAAAAACATTAAAATCCTTACTGATTCCAACATATTGCTCAATCTCGTTCGGAGTTATATTTTTATCATTAAAACAATTTATTTTTAATTTATTTAACTGATTATCAATTTTCTTTAGATCATTTCCTAGAAAATCTACCAGCATGTAACATGCTTTTGGATCAATCGTAAACAAATCCTTTTTTAATTGATTTTCCACCCAATTTGGCACATGATTTTCATAAATTTTCTTACAATCAATGACATTACCAAATTTTTGAATATTCTTATAAAGTTTCTTTCTTTTATCTAATGTTTTGTATTTGTAGTTAATGACTAGTATAGTACTCATTAACGGATTTAAAACATATTCTGAAAGTAATTCGATATTTCTTGATAAATCTTGAGCTTCTTTTACTACAACTAATTGATAATCTGACATAAGTGGATACCTTTTACAATGAGATATGATGTTTTCAACCGATGTATCTTTTCCGTAAAGTATAGTTTTATTAAAACTTTCTTGATCGTCACTCAAGACATTTTCGTTCAATAGTTTAGTTATGCTATCTATATAATAAGTTTCTTCACCCATTAAAAAATAAATAGGAGAATAAATTTTATTCTTGATTTTGGAAATTATGCTGTTAATTTCTTGTAAATTCATTTTAGATTATAATTATGTCTAAGTTAAATTTTCCCGATTACGAATTCAAAATCAAAAATATAGATAATAAAACATATATTTTTGACATTGTAAGAAAAAAATTTTTTATTCTAAATCCTGAGGAATGGGTAAGACAGCATGTTATATGTTACTTGTTGGAAAAAGAAATATCAAAGAATCACATTGGAATCGAAAAAAAAGTGATTGTCAACAAAATGAACAAAAGGTTTGATATTGTTGTTTATAATAGAGACGGTTCTGTAAAATTGCTTGTTGAATGTAAAGCTCCTAGTGTAAAAATTGATCAAGCCGTTTTTGATCAAACTTTAATTTATAATAAAAGTTTAAATTCAAAATTTTTGATGATTACTAATGGCTTAATTCACTTTTTTTTTAAGATTGATTATAAAACTAAAAAATATAAGTTTATGAAGGAATTTCCATTTTCATGAGAATAGCTATAGTAATACTGAATTGGAACGGAATTAAGCTTTTAGAAAAGTTTTTACCGAGCGTGGTAAAACATTCTGAAAAATATACTATTTATATAATTGACAATAATTCTGATGATAAATCTATTGATTTTATAACTAATAATTTTCCT
>CERI01113521.1_pt1 | contig 16472 bp, 17 predicted proteins | sample 350261 | NCBI WGS metagenome assembly CERI01 (sample SAMEA2620979, study PRJEB7988) | marine metagenome | isolation source: saline water (ENVO:00002010), including
GACACGAGACCACGGCGTCCCTGCACCCACAACCTCGTGGATCCCGACCAGTGCAGTGCCTTGGCGGCCGAGCCGCGCTCCTGAAAGAGCGGCAGCGCTTTCATGCGCTTGACCGACCGCCTCTTGCTGATGTCAACAAACACCATGTGGTAGCGCGCCGCGCGACATCCAAACTGCGGCCGCCGGTCCACGAGGCATGCGTGCGACCCGGTGCTGGTGAACCCCACATCGAACGGCAGTTTGACCTTGTTCGGGTAGTCTCCGGTATGGTTGGGTGGGTTGACAGCGCTGGACTCGTAGCCGCTCGATTCAGACTCAAAGAGTTCGTCCAGCTCATCGATATCGTAGCTCGCCTCGGTAACGAACTCGGACACGTCGCGCGAGTTTGTCGTCACATAGTTTACACCGTCGGCGTGGTCGAGCACCTCCATCATGACGCCACCCGAAGTGCGATGAACACACACGACTGAGTCACCCGCGGGGGAGATTCCCACCGCGCTCGGGCCCCAATCGAAGCCATCCTTGCCCATGCGGCGCTTGCCGTTGCACTTCCAGATGTTTGGATGTCTCGCCTCCGCAGCTTGTGCGTTGTCCACGTCGATCACCAACGCGGTGTAGTGGAGCTCCCATCTGTGCATTGGACGACGGCGCACGTGCGCTGCAACGCGACTGCCATCCTGCGTTGCTTTGATTGTGAGCAGCCGCCCGAAATACGGGCCACACATGTCTTCCGGTTCGACGACCTTGCGGTCGTCATGCCAGAGATACCTCGCAACGACAAAGCGTTCTTCGGGGGTTACTATAGCTCCATTCCTGTCGTCGCGGCCGTCGGGCTCGATGTTTGTGGTCGACCACGCCACGCAAAGGCTCCATTCGGGCGCGCCGCTCTGAGAGTCGGTGTTCCGCTTCCACCACACTGCCTGCGCATAGCACACTCCTGGAAGATCCGTGACGCCGTCGTAATTCTTGGCGTCCGAGGGTGAGACACGGTGCTTGCAAGCGGGTTGTAGGCCGTCTTCGCCGCCCGGAACCATCATGTACAGTGCGTTGCCCGCCTCGTTGCCTGCCTCCGGAAGACGCCAGTTTTCCACTATGAATGCACAGCACGCGCCATGCGGGTGCGCCGCCATCGTCAAGATTGTCTCACAAAACATATCATCCGAGTCTTGCTGTCCGGGTTGCAGGCGGTGTTCGTCGTTGGGCGCGTACTCGCCGACACAGTCGACACGCCGAATGACATCTCGCGACTGCTTCATGCTGTCGTAGGTTCGCATCGCCACAAACGCGTAATTGCTCAGACTGCATGCGCCCACGTTCGTGACGCGGCTGTTGGCGACGCCGCTCACCACGCAGCCGCTCTTTCGTGAGACCTCACACCGTGCGGTTTCGCAGTGCTTGCCGGCACAGTGGAAGCACAAATGAGTCTCCGCCCTGCGCAGCACTTTTACCAGCGCCATTTCGCGTTGCATCCTCTCTGTGTGTTCAATGTAAGGCGTCTCCGATGGTTTCAGGTTGCAGCCGATCATGGGCAGTGGCTGCACGTCCAGTGTACGGCGCGCGTGCAACTCTTGAGCCAGGCGTGTGTCCACGCGTGCAAGCAACCCGTGCAAGTAGGAGCACGTGCAAGCGACAGCCGCGCAACCCGCAACCGTGTTGGCAACGTGTGCGCGAAGCGCATTGCCCACGAGCAACGACGACGGAAGTGATGCGAGGTAACGGAAAATCAGGACGATCTCGTCGTCGCCAAGCCAGAGAAACAAGCTGGCGACCATCTGCCTAATCTCGCTAACCACCGCTGTGCTAAACACTATTTACAGCAACTGAGGATCAGTACTATGGCAGATTGTCAACCGCCATTACCACCGGGGCCACCACCGAACGAAGTAGCGGCGGGGGGTCCACATGTGGCATCTCCCACGCACGCTCCCACACATGGGCTGCCACCACCCGCCATGGCCCCTGGATACTTTGCTCCAGTTGGCGGATACTCGTGGGACGCCGTGCAGCCATACGAGCAGCCGATGCCGCCCGTATCCGCACTGCTGATGCGAGAAGCACAGGCATGGGCGGCACTGTTGAACTTGCATACTGGAGTTTTAGGAACTGCCCGAGCCATGGCTTCGACCCTCAAAGAGTCCGACCCCACGCTCGAGACGACACGGGAGGCGATTGAGACACGCGAAGCGGGGTATTACGCGGCGCTCACACAGCTGGCATCGCACTGCGATGCCATGGGAGCAGAGGCACTCCGGCTCCGTGCACTGCGCAAGGCGCGTGCTACGACCGACACGCAAGCGCTCGAAGCTCTCATGCAAGCGCACTCTTGCGAAGCGCTTGCTGTTGGGACAACGTTGGCTAGCAGCAGCGCCATCTCCATCAACACCACGGCGTCGGAGTTGAGACAGGCTTCCACATCGACGCGAGAGCAAATTGCACAGGTACGAGCGCTGATGCACGTGGTGCAAAACGCACCGGAGCTACAGGGGCGACTTTCTATTCGCGTTGACAACTCCCACGAGTTTGCACCAGAAGAGGTGTTTAAAGCGGTATACAGACACGGAGACGAACTCAACGACGACGCGCTCACGCGGGCGCTTGCGGAGCTGTGTGCTGTGGACGAGCCGTGTGCGACTGCCCCAGCGACCGAGCGCGCGCATACGCGAGTACGACGAGCGAGTGACCGCGGCGCTGGACGCTAATATCTGCATCATATGCACCACCTGCCGCTATTGATGGAACCTCTGTAAACGTACCGACACACTTTAAAAATGAATCAGGCTTTTGGCGTGGAGGAAAAGTATAGGCAGCTGAGAATGAGAAGAGAAGATCAGCGCAAATTGGGCCAACAAATCGACGCCATTGTGCGCCAGGCTGAGACGTCGGACCAGCCAAAGGGCTGTTTTCCCGGCGGGTGCTTTGGATTTCTGGGACGTATGAAGGGTCGCAAAGCCTCTGCTCGCACTGTGGAGATAGCTGCTTCGGCTGTCAACGGCGCGACCAGTGCCACGTCCAATGCCGACTTTTCCAGAGCAGTCTTCGGACTTGCGGGTGTGAAGAAGGGTGATCCCGGTGCGAAGCTTGAAGAGGCGGCTTCGATCATGAAGGCTCGCATTGAGTCCCTTGAACAGCGTGCACAAGAACATCGAGCCCAAGCACTGAGCATGCAAAAATCAGGCCAGCGCGCGCAGGCGGTGCGCACACTAAAAAAGGCAAAACAAATTGAGGCGCAGGTCGCGTCCAACCAAGCATCCCTTGATGCCGTGGAGCAGCAAGTAGACATGCTGGCACAAGCAGCAATGCACAAGACGCTCACCAGTGCGCTTGCGTCAACTAGCAAAACCATGAAGGGGGACGCCAAGCTTCTGAGCAAGGCCGAGCAAGCCATAGACGATGCAACCGAGGCTAGAGATGTTGCGAATGATCTCAACGGCGTCATGGCCGAGTTTGCATCCACCGGTGTTGCAGACGTCGACGACGACGATCTCATGGCCGAACTCGAAGACATGATTGCGAACGAGCCGCCGCCGCCACCGGCCGTAATGTCCGAAGCAGAGAAACAAGCAGAGATTGCGCTGCTTGAGGGGAAGCTTGCGGAAAGGGAGCGAAGCAAGGAGACGCGGGCTGCGCTTTCAGCCATGCCGGCAGCGCCAACCAACAGCATGGGCAAAAAGGCCATCTCAAAAGAGGAGAAAGCGGGGCTTCTTGCGGGGATAAGTCAGAGTGCTTAAAATATTAATTTGTAAACACTAGACATGCTGTACCATACAAGTACGAAACACGCGACAATCACACACAGTCTGACTGCGACCGCGAGGTAGTAAAGAAAGAGGCCGTCGAACAGCGCCTGCACGTTTGCTCGGTGGGCTTGATTGCGTCTCTCCTCTGGCGATAGTTTCAGTCGCAGCTTTCCACGCGGGCGGGGGGAAATGCTAAATTTCCCGCGGCTCATAGTGGTATGAATCAGTAAAGGCTCTAACCACGTACGTGTAAGCTGCCTAGCGACCGAGTGTACGGTGCAAAGGACAACATGAGACGCGCCAATGCGTCCTGGCTGATCAACTGCTGACATGGGTGATTTGGATTCAATTGCTCGCCTTTGCGTAGACCCTCAACCCTTTGAGCAGACAGGCGCGCGGCGTTGGACACGAAAGCGACAGCCATGCGAGTCACGGCGATGCATGGAGGTTGCGGTGACAACTCGGCTGTCCAAGGTCGGATCAACCAAATTCCGCGCAGGCAGATGTGCGCAAGCGCTTGACCAAGCGTATCGCTTGTCGCAAACTGGCCCATCTCCTCAAGCATGTCGGTGCCACTCAGACACGCTGCGTGGTAGTAAAAGTATGCGCCGGAAAGCGCCAACATCATGTCCGCGTGGCAACGGGTGTCATTGTCACTGCATTCGACTTCGTTGCTGTGCGACGCTCGAAATGCTTTTTGCAGTCGGTCGTAGTGGTCGTAGATGTGCCACTCACACGCAGCATGCGGCGTCTCGTCGATGAGTCTGAAGATGGGCACGTTTTCCAACAGCTGCGCCTCGAGCCCCAGCATGTTCTTTCTGACGGCGGCGGCGTTCTGTACCTTGAACTCATCATCATTCAAGAATTGGTGCATGACACAAACCGTGATGCCATCTTTTAAGTGCTTGCTGTCCCATCGTGCCTCTGTGCGAACCTTGTAGCACATCAATAAAATAGTTGCCAGGAGCTCTCGGATCGGAAGGCCAGAGTGCCCAGACAAGAGCTCCTCTGTGAGCACGTTTCTCGCAATCGTCTGGGCGCTAAACAACACGCCGATGGGATCTAGACTGGCACAGTTGAGAGGTGCTGGAGCTTCCAAAATGTCGGTGATCTCAAACACATTGTGCTTCGCAAGGTGTACGTACACGTCGCGCAACAAGTTGGCCGCACCGGCAAGCAATTTGTGAGAACGGGCAGAGCGCCCCGGTGGCCCAAAGCAGCCGACGTTTGCGACATTGCTGCCAGGCGTCTCCTCATCAGTTTGCGAGCATGAAGCTTCCTGTTCGCATGGCTCGTTTACCGGTGATGCTCGTGAGCTATCTGTGATGTTCTCCGTGTCCAAGACCGAGTTTGGCGAAGGCTGAACCCTGCAAATACCCTTGTCGTTGTCACTGACATCCGGCGCCTCGAGAATTGCCACGTGACGTGTTGGCGACATCCCTGTCGTCTGTGCTTCTTTCACCCCCTTCTTGTTTTGCATTCCCTTGCGACCAAAAAGGGGCAAGCAGTGCTGCGATAATTCTTCGGTCTCTGTGCAGTCGTCTGAACCACAGATTAGCGATATCGTACACACCGCGTTGCACAGCGAAGCGATCCAAGAACTCAAAATCTCGGGCCACTTAATGCTGGAGTGATTTGTCTCTGCCGAGTTGGTGCTGCTGGCCGCGCCACACCCTGTACCGTTAGGTATGTGCTGCGGTGTATCTATTAAATGTGCCTCAGTATAATTTAAACTGTATGTAGGCGATTCGAAGTACCCGCGCCACTCTGGAGCGCACACGTCGATTGCCATAGTTGCCATATTTCCCACCGCTATTTCTACTAATACATTGAAATGTATAGTAAATAGTCCGAAATACTAGTAAGATGACGCCTCTTGAAAGCGTGTCACCTTCGCTGGCTGGTTCATCAAAGCTTACTGCACGACAACGCCACGGCGTTGTCAATGACAGCGACATCCGACCGCTGCAGCGCAAGCAGAGCGGTGGATTTTTGGTGAATCGGAAGACGAAAGTTCCTCGCACCGCGCCGTCCACCGCACAAGCAACGGCGAGCGAGGCAAACGTTTCGCCATCGATACTTGGATGTGCGGAGCCCACGATGGCCATGAGCGACGACGATGGATCACATGCATTCGCGTTACCACCGGCGGCTGTTGCGTCGTCTAGCACCACCCCCCTTCCCACGCACACGGGTTCGAGTCGCATGCAAGGGGGGCGGGTGACGTGTCCTACATTCGTCACGGATGCACCTCACGTGCCAGACCCAAACAACCGTAACCTCTTGAGGAACGAAGCAAGTATCGGCGCGGACGAAACCTACGGCGCAGACGAACGGGCACTGAACGAATTCCTGAGAGTATCGCCCATGCTCTCAATGGAAGCGTGCAACCACAAGACGATGCAGCTCGTATCGAGCATGTTCGAGAAGGCCTCTGTTCAGGTGGCCGACGTCCCCATCATTGGTTTTAGCTACGATTCGTCGTACCTGAGACCCGCAAACGTACGCATTGGAGAGCGAGAGTGTGCATGTGGCGACAAGTGCATCTGTCTGTTCATGGCCAAGTTGCGGCACGGTGACGACACGCCGCTTGCGTTCGTTGGCACTGAATTCCTGCTACCAGCCGAGCGCGAAAAGTTCCTTGCTGGCAACGGCCTACCACCCCGGCGCAAAAAGTGTCTGATCTGCACGCGTTACTTTCAAACACTGCTTTACCTCCAGGCAAGAACCGACGCGAATTTCAAGGTCTCGAGCGCGCCGCTCGACATGCAAGTCTTTGGAAACGTCGTGGGCAAATCCGCCGTCGACGAGAGCAGCGCCCCAGACCTCGTGGAGCTAGGTCGCACAATGACGGAGCTGCCCATGAACGCAAGCATCGTGCACGCACGCGACGGATACAAACCAGAGGCGATGCTGTTCGTGGACGAGGAATTCGCCACCACCAGCCGCGCCTCGCGCGAGGGCGCCACGGCCACCTTCTTCTTTAAGCCTGTTGTGAAGTGAGTCTCACTCCGCACGCTCTGGGACCCTGCAACGTAATAGACCTGCCACTAACCCGCCTTGCACTGTTCACAGGTTTTGCTCAACGCACTATCGCTACGTCATGGGTGCCAGCGGTCCGCACTTGGTGCAAGTCGGCATCGGCGCCGACGACGCCACCGGCACTGGACTCGGGTTTTCGTCTTTTGCGCAGCCGTCGACGGGAGCGGTCGCTCCGTCGGCGGCGTTGGAGGCGTTGCCATAAGCGCGACGTCTATGCGACCACTGTGTGCGGACTGGCAAGAATCTGGCGTGTCGTGTGCCCTGCGCCGACTGGCCCGACAGATGACGCCACCAATGGAAATGAGCAAATGGATGCTGGGCGGCGACTTTTACGAAGCGGCGACGGAAGCTGGTGGTTGTCGCAAGGCAGCAGCAGCTCGTGTTGCCATAGGAGCTCAACTCGAGCAGTTTGCCGCAACGGCGTGTACTCGCATTTGCCCGACGGCGCGTATCGACAAGCTCAACAGTCCCACAGACCAGCGGCAGGCGTGCCAACTCTATTTCGACGCCTACTGTGCGGCCACGTGGACAAGCGCGCACGCAGAATACCTTGCAGCCCTTGATTGTTCTGTGGTCGAGCCGCCACCACCGAGTATTGCAACGGTGCCGTGCGCCGCCTCTGCGATCGACATGTCGGACTTGTATTCCAGGCGCGTGGCAACAAAAGGTGATGGCTACCCAAAGGCCGTTGAACCGCTGGTCCAGCTACTAAGTCGCTGTACCAACCCTGGATCGAGGGGCTGGGAGTCTGTGCTGAAAAATGCACTCGACCACCCAGGGTCGCGTCACATCGTGATGCATGCCATCCATACGTGCATCGTTGGGCTCCATCCACAGCTTCACCCGGCGATGCGCCCCGACTGGAAAACGCGTATGAAGATTTTGCGCTTGATGCCTCAGACAGGCGGCGAGATGAAGATCGTTAGCACGTATGTGAAGGAGGCACTGCGCAGATGTCTTGCCTCGACTATGGCGGCAAGCCCGGCGATGCACACCGCGCTCAGTCTTGTGGGCCATCCGGTGCGTCACATTCTGCAGCCACCCGCGCAGTTTCCACACGTCGGTATGGAGGCGGCAATGACGGCATTCGTTGAGGCTGGCACAAGGCTTGCCCATGGCGAAACATGGCCCAGTTGCTTGTACCAGGCATTCGGTAGCCGTGCTCACAAAGCGGAGTCGGGGGTTGTTGATGACGAGCTGTCATTTGCAGGAATGGGATGGGACGCTGGATGGTTAGGTGGGTAGCCACATTTAGAATCTGGCACTGCTTCGTGTTTGCTAATCCCTTCTTGTGCTTCGTTTGTCAGGCAAGGGTACGGCAGACGTTCACGCACGACAGCCGCTCGTGCAGGTGGCGGGTGAAGTCTGGTCCGCCGCCTTCAAGGCGCACTTTGTGGCATTCTGGCTCTTTGCGCAGTCTCACCAGCTGCGCGTGTCGCGGCTTGACGCTGTGCAGCACGTGGCCATGCATGGACTCAACAAGGCGACGCAACTTGCTGCGCAGCTGGATATCGACACCGCGCTGTCGATGCAACGTGCCGCGCTCAGCACGCCATCGGCCGGTATCATGACACTGGGCGAGGTGGCCGCGCAGCTCGGAATACAAGGCATCGCACTAACGATGTCGGGGGTGGGTGCGCGGTCTGCCGCAGAAGCAGTAAAGCTCATCGGTGACGCTGGCCCGGAGGCCGCGGGCAAGTTGCTGACGTACGCTCGAGCAGCGTGGGTGAGCGAGGAGGTCTTGATCGTCGATCTCGGGGCGCGAGCGCGCAAGCTACAGCTTACGGCGCTGTGCAAGCGGCTGCGCCTCCCGCACGACACGCCAGTCGAGCAGATACCAATGCACGCCACTCATTTGGTATGCTGCGCCGAGTGCAGGCGGTGCGCGAATGCCTACGCAACGAGTGGAAGCAGTGTATCCTTCAACGAACTTGTAAGAATACGAGACTCTAACCCCGACCCTTATCTCGCAAGCGAATGACATATGCTGTTGTGTGCACACGCGCAGGGGGTCCAGTCGTGTCAGATTGCGACCGATGGTGCGCCGGGCGAGGTGCGACTACATTGCTCCAAGCGATCGTCGGCGGCGCTGCGCACAGCAATTGCGTTCGAGTCGGAGATGAAGCGTCGTTGCGTTGAGGCACAACCGGTGGAGCGTTCTCAGTTGACAAGCTTGACGGCGCCGCGACGTGCATCGGGCGTGGAATCGGGCATTGCAGCACGGGTGCGCCGCGACGCAAAAAACGCTCTCGAGCAGCGCGTGACGGCGGTGTCATGTGGAGAGCATCCCATGTTCACAGTGCCTGTAGTTGGACGCGCAATCCGCATGTACAAGCAGTGGTTTGCGCTCTGCTCTTACTGCGCGACATTGACAAAGGTGCAGCCAGGCATCACTGTCTATGGGTCTGAGATTTGCTGTCTACGTTGCGACCACGCCATGCTTGGCGTGGACGACCTGTCGGCCGGGCCCTTGATAACACAGTCGAGCGGCAAGGTTTGCAGATACTGCGGCCATACAGAGAGGATCAACACCACGGGCGCTCGCTGGAAAGAGCTGAAGGCGCCGCTCGACATTGCGGGGCCCAATGCGCTGCTGCCGCCGCCGCTGAGAAGGGTATGCCTGCGCACCCGCAATATTTCAATATTGCGCCGCTTGTCTCACGACTGTCTGTGTACACAGGTTTGGTACTGCCCCACGCATTACAAGCCGTGGCTGCTCAACGCGCACCGTGTTATGGAGACGAGGGTGATACTTGCGCACATTGCACACAATGCAAAGCCAGTGTTTGGCGTCGAATCCTCTGAGCAGGATGCCCAAGAGACGCCGGTGCCCGTGAAAAAGAAGCAGCGCAAGCTGCCAAAGAAAAAGTAGACTCGTAGTCTCGTGACAAATAACCATGACTCATGAAATGAAAGATAGTGAGTTGACGGCCATGTCTAGAGTCGGGTTGGCCACAACTCTCTGTGCTGTGTTAAGCGGCGTGGAGCCGGTCGAGCTACAGGCTGCGTGGGAGCAGTCAGACGTTGTGGTGATTGCGGACGACGGGCCGATGCGTATTGTCAGCCAGATGCGACGCCTCAGCACCAACAGCACGGACGATGGTCTGAACACAGGAACTTGGGCCGCCATCATTTCTGGAAGCGTCGCCGGAGGAGTCCTCGTTCTCGGCCTTCTGTGGTACTGCGCGTGCCGAAGCAAAGCGCAGGGAATGTCGTCACAGGGTGGGTATTCGAACGGCAAGGGCACAACACCGCTGTCTCCGTATGGTGAAGTCGATGTGCCAGACGCGCGCAACCTGCCTCCAAATTTCTTCCACTCGGAGGGCGCATCGGCAGATCACCAAGAAATCCCACTCCTGCGCATGTCGGTCAATGCGTACGGCGCGCGCGAAGATGTGTAATTTCAAATGTAAAATCATACCACCCACGTCCGAGTCACAACCTCCACCACACACGCAACGCACGTGATAGCTAGAACCTCTATCGCAACCCAGTTCTTAACACTCCGACGCATAAACCAAATCCCCCACGCAGCCGGCACAACGAGCACCGGATCCGGTATCAGAAACGCCAGCCCGGAGATGAAGGTCGCAACTAAGAGCGGCACCCAGCTGCTGCGAGCCGCGCGGCTGGTTTGTTCCTCCTCCACCAGTGCGTTGTAAGAACGATACCGACCCCGCGTGCATCGCGGGTCGGGCTCTCGCGTCGCGGCGACAACAGCGATACCAACGTTGACACTTGCCGCGACGCTCAGCCACCCCGCAAACAGTGCATACGGCATTCCTACTCCCACTATGCGCCAAGGGTCTCCAGACCGCCAGCTCTGCTCTACCGCCACCGCTGTGAGCGCCAGAATGGACGCCGCCACCAACATGAAGGCGGCTAGCCCAATGAAGCCGGGTTGGTCTGCCTTGGCACCTCGCCCAAATGTCACACCCCACGCCCCCACGAAAGCCCACGCACCGGCCATCAAGTAATTTACGGAAGGAGTGGCCAGATAGGTCGGTGCCAGATATCCATGTGCCACCTGCCCACCAAACGACGCAATCGTCCACAGGTAGATCACACACCAGATACCAAACGCCGGACCGCGTGGGCTGTAAGACACCCGCCACGCGCATGCCACACTGCCTATACTGCGCCCATAGTTCAACAGTATGCCAAGAAGAAACGTCGTGAGAGAGAGGAAAGGAGAAATCGCAACCTCAAACCCATGGTCCAGGGGCGGAGGTGGTGGAAATGTGACGTTCGCAAGCGACGCATCTCCCGGCCACACAACCCCCCAGTCGGTGAGCGTGAAGTAACGATGCATCAACTCGCGCAGGATTCGCATCCCCACTCTGATCGCTCCGCCGCCCCTTGTCTGTTCGTTGCTCGGGGAGCCTAATGCTCAACGATGTGCACCTGGTTGCCCATGATGTACACGTGAGTATCTTTGCCGTTAGCGACAGCGATGGAGCGGAAGCGCTTGAACTTGTCGCCTCCAGAAAAGTCGACGGCAGCGGTCGTGTTGCTGCTGGACGCCTGTCCGTCGCAGTCGTCGCGATCCACGTCCTCGTGCATGCAGACGTTGTCGCGCTTGAGGAAGCCTCGCTTGGGCACCGGCGGAAGCGCGACCTCTTCGCGATTCTTTCCCTTCTTCTTCTGCGGCCCCTTCGGGCGGGCCTGCGACTGGCGCTTGGAGTATGCCGTATCGAGCTTCATCGAGCGATACACTGGCCATTGCGCCTTGCCGTCAGGGCGAACTTGCGGGTTGCGCGACGGCTCCCAGTCGAGGATCGCCACAATGTCCTTGCGCTTGGGGTGCTCAGGCACGTAGCCCTCCTGGCCCGGCTCCCCAACTTGCTTCTGGGCCTTCTTGAGCTTGAGGAAGCGCTCATGCACCTTGGCTGCGACCTGCTTGTGGAGGTGGCGCACTTGCTTCTTGTCGCACTCCATCTTGAACACCTCGTCTGGCTTGTCTGGGTCGGCCTCGACATAGGGGTTGAAGTACAAAAAGGTCTCGTATGGCAGCTCCTCTTCAGTCGGAGCACCGGGCTTGCCCTTGTACCAGTCAGGAGGCTGCTTCTTGTCGTCGCTGCGAATGACCGTGATGTGCTCTGTCAGCACCGGGTTCCACGCGGCGGGGGCCTTTGTGTTGAGCAGCTCGTTCATCTCATCCGCAGTCTTGAATGGCATCGGCTTGCCACGGTGGACGATGTACTCGGAGGGGATGCCGTAGACGTTGCTGCTGTAGACTGTCACCTTCTCCTCGACGATGTTGTCGAGCGTCATCGCCGTGGTGTTGCGGGACAGCTCGTCTCCGATCGTCTCAGTCATGGCGGGTTCAATGCCGTCACCGTCCTCGTCCCCCATACTCTCATCGTCGGAGTGCGCCTGAGCTTCGCCTGCAGGATCACCATCTTCATCTTCCGAGCTCTCGATTGGATCGGAGACAGAGGCAGCGGTGGGATCATCGGTGGGATCAGCGGGGACGTCATTCGACCGTTGAATAACGGGTGCCGAGTCGTCATCCGAGTCGGAGTCGTCTGGGATGCGACGTCTGTTTTTATTGATAGAAGGTGAGTCATGCGCCATGCCCGCCATAGTTGCCACGTGACCACTTTTTTCAAGTCTGAGTTCCCTGTTGAGTCGACCGCCAGATGGGTGGTCGTGTAATCAGACGCAGCTGATATATTAGATGAAGTCGTAATGGGGGTGCGCCTTAATCTCTGTGTGATCTCCTCGGATAGCGGAATCACTCCTCATCATCCCACTCGGCGCGGTACGACACGACAGGGAACTCGGCACACGTGATCATAATATGTCAACTTCGGAACGTGCCACGTCACCATCCTCTGTGAGTTCGTCGATCGGCCCAGCCGAGTCACTCGAGTCATATGACCACGTGGACACCCCCGTCGACGTCGTTCCCAAGTTTAAGAACCTTCCAAGTTTGCATGGGGTGCCCGATGAGCACAAGCCCACTGCGCTTGACCAGTTCCGCAAGTACGATGAGGACATGCGTGTCACGCCATACGAGGTCATCATGGATTGGATCAGCTCGTGCAAGCATGACGTTTTGACACACGCGACCGCGCACTTGCTAGCTCGCTACATGACCAAGTACCGCATCACCGTGCCGCAGTTGCAGATCATACTTTCGCGCTGCAACATCGACGAATCGGCGTGTCTGGTTGACGAGTCCTCCGCAGTCTACAATCTCATGGCGCTCGACAAGGCGGATCTTTGGCGGTTGTACAACGAGACCCCGCGCCACCACACGTCGCTCGTTCGCGTCCAGCGCGCGAGCTCCACGCCATCTGGTGGCATCACCAAGAAGAACAAGAAGAAGCACGCTCGTAAGCGATCGACGGCCTCGAGCGCGCGTCCGAAGACGGCGACGATTGCGGAGCAATTCGATGCGGTTGGCGAGCTGGATGATTAGTGATGATCAGTGATGATCAGTGATGATGTGATGATGTAATGCATGGATGGATGGATGGATGGATGGACTATCAGAGTGTGGTCGTAGTTCTGTTTTAGTGTGTACAATTGTAATACCTTAATGTTACGTGAGCACCGCCGTAAATGCGTCCCGCCAGGCGGGTTGCTCGTTCGCCATCCGCTGGACTGCCGTGTAGAGAAACGCGCGCCACCTCTCATCTGCCGATCCAGGGTAAAGGGAGAAGTACAAGTCCTCAAATCGCTCAACTCTCCCAGACCCCATTTCGTCGATCTGAGCTTCCCCAACGAATCGGTCGTTCATCATGGTCCTCAAAATCTTAAACGCCTTGTGAGCAAATGTATTCCATTCGTGCTCGTTCACCAAAGTACGGTAGAGTCGGAATAGGTCTTGTAATTGTGCCGGGTAGAACTGCACGATCAAGTTGGGCGTATCACGCTCTTCGATGTAACCGTCGCTCAAATACTCCAGGTGCTCCGCTTCATCAGGGTCGAGCTCCTCCTCCTCCTCTTCTTCGTCCTCGACGTCGTCCTCTTCGAGTTCCTCTTCAGCGTCTTGGTTTTGTGACAAGGTTGCGCGGTAGGCCTCGCGCAGCTCCTCGTTCCCCGGCCGATTGAGAAACTGCTCGCGCCGTTCGTCGTACTCCATATCTTCAATTTGTGCTCGCTGCTGGACGACTACGTTAATTTCTGTGCGGCAAATCGGGCAATTCAAACCCCCGTTCATGATGTATCTGTACAGACACTGCGCGTGGAAGGCGTGGCCACAGACTGGGTCTTCGCAGAGCGCTTGGATCTGCAGCAGCTCCGCTGGTGAGAGCGACGGGTCCCATCGCTGCAAGTCGAGCTCCGCCGGCCTCCGCAGCAGCTCCAAACAGATGCTGCACGTGGCGTCGTCTTCGTCCCACCCCCCTCCGCGTTCTTGTGTTTTCTTGGGACAGCCGGGAGCATCCTCGTCGTCGTAGTTTCTTGCAGCGTAGATGTCATCATACACCTCACCTATCGGTGTCGCGGGCTTGCACGGCTGGCAAGCGCCATGCCCGATGTGCAAGCCCGAAAGGTTTGGCAACGAAAGCATTGCTCCCTCTTTTACTAGGACGACACACCGAGCTTATCACACAGAGGATTACAGGAATTCGACAGCTATGTTGTGGCCCGCAAAGCGCGCGCGCATCAGCTCAATGTACGAGCCGTCCGTTTCGTATCCCACCACCTCCCGCCCTAGCTTCGCCGCGGTGATTATCTCCGATCCGCTGCCCGCAAATGGGATGACCACCCGATCGCCGGGGTTGGAATGGACGGCGATGAGCCTCTCGCACAGCATGAGCGGCTTCATCGCTGGGTGCTTCACTTCAGAATACGCGCGCTCCTTGCTGCGGCTGTTCTCGCGTGGGATGTCGCACCACGTGCGCGGCGGCCTGCCCTTGTCGAGCGACGCCTCCGAGACGCGACCCACGCCCTTTGCAAGCGCCACCTTCTTCTCTCCTTCCGTGTACCGCTCGGCCGCCAGCGCCGGGTTGAACGTGTACACGCCAGGCGGTTTCGTCCACCACTCTATCGTCTCCGACCTCACGGCGTAGGCCTTCATGCTCTCAAGTCGCGAGTCGCCACCTATCGAAACGACACGACGTGGGTGTGTTACGGTGTTTGTGAGAGGCGCTGTTGGTAAGCTCAGAGGGCAGCAACGTACCCTGTCCATACACCCACGTCAGCGTCTGCTGGTGCGTCAGCTTGAGCGTGTCCTGGAGCATGACATTCATGCGCGACGACCAGATGGTGCACGGCGAGGAAAAGTACAATAGCGTGCCACCGGGCTGCAGTATCCTCGCCACCTCTTGGAGCCACTGCGCGGCAAACCGCATGTAGCCCTCGTCGCCATCCCACTTGGCTCCCTGCACACCGATACCGTAAGCTGTGCACAAACAAGCCATGTAAGTAAAAACATTGATACTTTAATTGGGTGTACTTACGTGGATCCGCCAACACAAGCCGCACGCTCGCGTCCTTTAGCTGCTGCATCTTTTCAATGCAGCTGCCATGGTATAGACGCGGCCCCGACACGACCCGTGGCTTTTTACGCGGCGCCAATGACGGGCTGCCGGGCGCCGTCTCTCCATTCGAACTCGAAGCCATCCCGCTGTCTACGCCGTCCCACCGTCTCCACTCCAGCACACGCCCGCAAGTTTAGCGAGGAAACTATTTTTTCACACCGTGTGTCGCTTGAAGGTTTGCAAGCGCTGCGCGCAGAATCCGCCGGTCCGTGGGCAGCTCGCTCCATGTCATGATCGGTTGGCCACGAGCAAGGTCGTAATACAATAGCGTGTGCTGATAGTGGTGAAACGACAGGTGCATGCCGTCGATGCTCAATTTCGCGCAACACTTTCCCTTGGGCGGCAGACGCTTGAAAGCGCGCTCTATGGCACGGTCGACTTGCTTCTGACGGTACGAATCGTCAAAGTGCTTCCCATCGAGGGCCGCCAGGCCCATACGGTCCTGACTCGTTGGCGTCGGGATACGACTCCTCTGGCCAGTGCTCGCCGTGGCAGGTCCATCCGTGTCCCGTGAAGTATGGGGTTGACGTCTTGCGCGCGGCCTCTGCATACCAGTCCGCAATGCGCAGTGTGTCGGTAATCTCCTTTCCCCACCCTATCACATCTCCGGGCAGGCGAAATGGTTCCCAGCCATTGCTACTGCATAGCGACAGGTGGGTGTATCCAGCCAGGTGAATTTCCTTTTCGTGCTGCTTCAACTGCACCTCGTGTTCGGGTCGCGTTGGCCACAGAAACTCCATGATGTGGTAACTCTGCCAACATAGCAACCGGTGGGCCCCTACCGTTGTGCGTCCCCAGCAGCCGCTCACCACCATCGCTTCAATCAGGTCCTCGCAGTGCTGTGGGTTGATGGCATTCCCACACTCGTTGATGTAGGGGTTCCATGCCGGGTTGCGATCGTGCAGTGCCTTGAGACAGGGTCGTTTCATCCTCGCAAGGGTGCGCGCCGCCGCCTCGTCGAGCGGGTCACGTACCACTCCCATGTCGCGCCACATGTCCACGTGGCCAGTTTCCGCGTGCGCCGACATCCCTGTCGTGTCGGCGGCCCGCGATGCTAATCGAGGCGCGTCGTCGGTAATGTGACTGACTGTGGTCGACGGTGGCGGACGTATGGCGGACCTCTCCAAACTTCGGCGTTTCTTCCCGTTTTGGTGGGGAGATTGCGGGGGAGGTGCGTTTGTTGTTGGGCACGGCTATC
>CERI01070088.1_pt1 | contig 16466 bp, 18 predicted proteins | sample 350261 | NCBI WGS metagenome assembly CERI01 (sample SAMEA2620979, study PRJEB7988) | marine metagenome | isolation source: saline water (ENVO:00002010), including
TTTATTTATTATGTATTTACATTTATTACAAAATTATCTATTTTTTTTTTATTTAATAGCTCTGTATTATTATCATTATTATTATCATTATTATTATTGTAATTTGTATCATCAGATATATCTATCAAACATCCACCCGATGAATTTGTATTATTAGGCATATCTATCAAACATCCACCCGATGAAAATCCCAATCTAATTTTATTATCATCCGATTGTAATTTTCGCTTCTTTTTAATTCTTTCTTTATACTTACCAGATGCTTTTTCCTCTAATAAATTGTTCCAAAAATCCGCAATTAATGGTAAACTATATTGGAACCACATCTTATTTCTTAATACTAATACATTACTTATAACATCTAATCTCCAATATATATATTTATCAAATCTAATATTCCTATTTCTATTCTTTATTTCTATACTATTATACCAATTTTTATATTCATTTGATGAAAAATCTATTACATTAAATGGTACGTATTCATAATTTGGTGAATTATCTTCTGTGAAATATAATAAAATAATACCTTTGTAATTATCTGTTTTATCATTAATATATTCTTCGTAATCACTATATTCAACAAACTTTGTTTCTAAAAAATCACATTCATTCAAATCACACACCTCCATCTGTATTTGCATTTGTATCCAATATTCTAATTTAGGAATGCCTGTAATTTCTCTAGAAACTACATTTTTAATTTCTAACATTCTACCAAATAATTCCGATTTATTATCACATACAATTCCATCTGGTGATGCTGCAATAAATGGATAATTATCATGAGGTATACAACCAAATTCGGTAATGACTGTATTATATTTAAATTCATAATACATAGTTGAGATCGGCTCATATTTTTGTCCCCAATGTAGAGGCGAATTTAAATTTGTTACTTTAAATTTATTAATATCAATAGGTTCACATTTTTCAAGTACTAATTGTGTTTGACTATAATCACTTATAAATACTTTCCATATATTAGATGCAGTTAATGTAGAATTTCTAAATATATACCATTCATCCGATCTTTGTTCGGGTTGTTTAATTTGTTTTAATTCTTGTATTCTTTTACTAATATTTTTATATTGACTTGTTAAATTTATATTTTTATTATTGCACTTACGTATAATATTTATTCCATATTCTCTTTTTGGAATTATATATTTATAAATTATTTTTATTGAAATAATGATGCTTGTTTTTAGTTGTTTTATAAAATCTTCTTTTTCTAAATTTGATATACTTGTAAATAATTCAGACTCCACATATTTGATATATAAAATATCATAAATATGAGAAAACATACATTCTTCTATATCATTATATATTACCTGATCAATATTATCATGTAAAAAATTTAAACTTAAATGTAAATTTTCCTCCAATAAATTTAAAATCAAAGTTTTTTCATGATCTAATACTTTTTTTTTTATAAATAAATAATTTATAAAGGTTTTTAATCTACTATTCATTAATAATATAATTAATATTATTTATTTATTATATTATTAATTATATTTATCAATTTTTATTTTTTAATGTTTTACCTAATGACTTTTTATCTGGTGGTAAACTTTTAATTGTTGATATATGTTTATCATCTTTCTTTAATATGAAAGTATTATCTTCTTTATTATAAAATAAGTATGGAATATTTGTAATTTCACCAGTTATTCTATTATATATTACCTCTTTTGTTTTTAATAAATTTTTTCTTTCTAAAGATTTATTTAAATATTTCTTTAATAAATCTGTACCCTCATTGCTTAAATCAAATCTAGCTTTTCCATAATTATCTACATAACTATCTAATTTTTTTATTTTTTGTGTTTTATCTAATTTATTCCATGCTTCGTTTTTACTTTCATTGCTTTCATTTTCTAAAAAACTATTTATTCTTATTTTCTCATTTTTTTCTTCATAAACTGGATTTATATTATTACCATTTAACAACATTGTTTTATATGCTATATTTTTTAATTCTTGACAGTTTTCATCATTTTTATGTTTATCTTTATTAACTGTATTAATATTTGTGATAATATTTTCTTCCTCAGTTTTTTCATCCATTAAATTTAACATCGCTTATATTTATTTATTAAATTAATTCTAAATTATTTTTATTTAAGTATTTAAAAATAAAATTATTATTATATATTTATGAAAAAAATTATATTGAATTCTGAAAAAAATAAAACACGCGAAATTATAAAATCAGCAATGATGGATATTAGTTTATGTGAATCATTTGAAAATCTATTTAATAATCATAATAAACAATTAGAATTATTAAAAAATTTAAACATTAATGTTGATTTTAATGAAAAAAAATTTTTATTAAATCAAATAAAATCTAAAATACAAAACTATAAATCGCAAGATGTTAAAAAGGATATACATACAAAAAATCAACTTATATCTCTTAATGATATTATTTTAAAATTATTAAATTCGGAATTAAAATGTTATTATTGCAAATGTAATATTTTTTTATTTTTTGAAACTGTTAGATTTAAAAAACAATGGACATTAGATAGATTAAATAATTTAGATGAACATACTAATAATAATACTATTATATCTTGTTTAGAATGTAATTTACAAAGAAGAAGAAAAAATAGTGAAAAATTTTTATTCACAAAACAATTAGAAACACAACAACTAACAATTAAAAAAATACAATAAATATAATATATTTCTAACAATAAAAATAGGTGTTGTTATTATTTGTAATATACATGTGTATTTTTATATTTTTATAATGATTATTCATTTTTTCTATAACATTTATCTTTGTATTTTCATCAACATTTTTATACCATACTGGTTCAAAAAATTCAATATTTATGTCTAATATGCTATTTATCTCTTTTATATCAAATCGTATACAATTTTCACTTTTTAATTTATCCAAAATATTATTTATATAATCATTATAAATATAATGATTCGCTTCACACATTATATATATAACGTAAATTAAAAATAATATTTACTATCAATTTTTTAAATTATTTAAATTATTTAAATCTATTTTCGAGTGCAAATATTATTTTTTTTTGTGTATTTATATCTAAAGTATACAAGAAATTTGGATATATATAAATATAATCATGACAGCAATTATAATTGTCATATATTACATATATTTTAGTTTCAAATAAAATTTTATTGTATATATTTGATAAATATTCCACATATGAAATATCTATTTTTGATAAATTATACATGTTTTTCGTTAATTCTTCCATTATTTACTTTATTTACTTTATTTAATAATATTTCATTTTTAAATTTAATAACTTTTAATTTTAATTAATTTAAAAACTAATAATTAAGACTATTAATTAAAAATGTCATTTAATACTCAAAATGAAATATTATTAAATAAATTAATGATTTATTATAACGAAAATAAAAATTTAAATAAAATGTTAAATATAATAAATGGTGAATCCAAAATTTCACTTAGAATAATCGATTGGTTTGCTACTAATTATGCTAAGAAAAATTACATAGTATATAATATTATTAAAAACAATTCAAAAGAGGAGAGATTTAAAGTATATGACGATTATAAATTAAAATTAAAAGCATATTCAAAAAGAAGATTTGATCCATTTTGTAGATGGGATAGAATCACTATACCATATATTAATGATACATACATACAAACAACTCTTGGACAATTAAATTTTTTCAAATGGGCATTAGAAAATAAAATAATTGAATATATTGAAGATAATTATTCAACAATAGAAGACGATATGAATTCGCGTAATAATATTAATAAAAAATTAAAAAATATATCATTAACTTCAAACTCATCAAACGACTCAAATGATTCTATTGCTTCATACAATTCTACTTCTTCAAGTAATAATAAAACACGAAAAAAACGAGAAGAACTTTCTATTAATGCATTAAAAAGTATAAAAAAAGAAGAGTTAGATATAACTATATCATTTACATAACTTATTATAATTTAAATTAATTTAAATATATATATATAGATAATAATAAGACGATATATCATATATGAAAAGATTTTTTCCTGCTATTAATAAATTTAATAATTTAACATTTTTTAATAATGCCGCTGGATCACAAGTACCATATCATATTATTGATAATATGAAAACGTTCCTAATTAATGGATATGCACAACCGTTCGATGATAATATTATTTCAACATATAATTATCAAAATATTAATAATGCTAAACAAATAAATAACATTTTATTAAACAATACATCAAAAAATGGAACTATTGTCTTTGGTAATTCATGTAGCAATTTAATGTATACTTTATCTAATTCAATAGAAAAATATTTAACATTAAAAAATAGCAATATTATTATTGCAGATTTTAATCATGAATCATGTATAACACCATTTGAAAAAATTGCTCAAAAAAATAATTTAAAATTAAAGTGGTGGTCTGTTTCTATTTATAAAAATAATATAAAGATAGATTATAAAAAATTATTTAAATTAATAGATGAAAACACAGATTTAATTGTTTTGCCGCATGTAAGTAATATTTTAGGTAATGTTTTAGATATCAAATATTTAAAATCAGAAATTAAAAAAATTAATTCAAACACAAAACTTTTAGTAGATGGTGTTGCTTATATGCCACATAATTTAATGGATGTTAAAGATACAGATGTTGATTTTTATGTTTTTTCATATTATAAATTATTTGGACTCAGAATTTCATCACTATATATAAAAAATAATAATTTTGATTTAAATATAGAAAATCAGAATCATTATTTTTTTGCAAATGATAATAATTATGAAAATAAATTACAAATAGGCGGGATTAATTATGAATGTTTATCAAGTATAAATGGTATTAAAGAATTTTTTTTAGACGTTGGTAAAATATTTAATTATGCCAATGAAAAATTTGATAGAAATTTTATTAAAAAATGTTTAAATCATATGAAAAATTATGAAAAATCCACTACTGATATTTTTCAGTTATTTTTAAATAATTCAGAAACAATAAATTATTACAATGATAGTAATTTAACTAAAACACCCATATTTTCCTTCACATTTAATGATTATAGCTCTAAATATATTGTAAATACATTAAATACATTTGGATTAATTATATCAAATGGATCATTTTATTCAAACAGATTGATTTCAAAATTAAATATTAATCAAACAGATGGTGTTATACGTGTTTCATTTATGCATTATAATTATATAAGTGATGTAGAAAATTTAATAAGTGTTTTAAAAAAATTTAAAAAAATAAGCATGGATTTTAAATTTTGTATAGAAAAATCAAATATAAAATTAAATGATCAGATAAAAAATACATTTAACTATTTATCTAATGATCATTTTTATAAAAATGAGAGAAAAAGAGCATTTTCTTTATTGGACATTACTGATAATAATAATATTAAAATTCTTGGCGACGCATCTTTTTATCAATCAATGTTATACAATTCATATAATGGAAATAAATTACGATATTATGAAAATATTTCAGATAACTTATTAAAAGATGTTAATTTTAAAAATTTTATATCTATATTTAAAAATACTGCATCGAATGTTATGAATGATAATATTAATCATATGTACGTTCATCAAATAAGAGTATATGTAGAAAATAATAACTTAACCAATTTAATACCTGAAGGTATTCATAAAGATGGATATAATATAGTTGGTATGGTATGTATTAACAGAAATAATATTGTTGGTGGCGAAACTATTATTTATGACAATAACAAAATCCCAATATATAACAAACAACTTCAAGAAGGCGAAATTTTAATTGTTAACGATAATGATTATTATCATTCTGTTAGTGATATAACTTCACATAATATTAATTTAGATTATTCTTATAGAGATATTTTTGTTTTTACTACAATATCTTAAAATTTATTATTATATTATATTATTAATGAATAATATAATATATTATTTTATTTTTGGATGTTTTCTTTCAAGACTAATAATTGCTTTTATTGTTAAAAATATTAATACTAAATATTATAATTATCTTTCAATTATAGCATTTGTTATTGGATTATCATTTTTAAAGAATTTTATTTTTTCAAAAAAAAATCATTTGGGATTATTTAAAAATAAAGTATGGTGGAATAATTATAGAATAATTCATTCATTTAATTATTTAATTGCCTCATATTTATTATATATAAAACAAAAATGTAGCTGGATTATATTATTACTAGATGCATTTTTAGGATTATTATTTTTTTTTATTAAATATTATAAGTTTGAGAGATTGAGAGATTAATTTAAAACAATTTATTTTTATTCTTCAGTTAAATTTTTATCTTTTAAATAAGTTGTACTACATAACGATTTTATTAATTTAGTATTTATTTTACTATTATCTTTACCTAAAGATGAGAGATTTTTAGCAAAACAATCTTTTTTGATTTCATCATCCTGTATGTCTTCATTTTCATCAATCCATTTATGTAATGCTTTATATTGATGGGATGTTGCATTTTTTATAACCTTTTTTATTTTATTTTTATTATCGTCTTTAAACCAGCTATTATTATCTTTTATATATAGTGTTTCTCTCTTAATATCAGTACAATGTAGCGGGCGTTTAAATATACCTAATTCATTAATATTATCTAAAATTAAATCATTTAATTCTTCTGTTAAATTTTCTTGATTTTTAAAATCAATTAAATCAATACTTGTTTGAATTTTTTCAATAAATTCATTTATATTTAAAGCATCTTTACATTTTTCATGTAAAAATATATTTATATTATAATTTTGATTGTAATTATTTGTAATTATATTATCACCTATTTTAGGTATTAATTCATCTATTTGTTTTTCCTTATTGGTTAATTGTTTTTTTAATTCTTTATTTTCTTCAATTAATCTATTTTTTATTTTTTTATTTTCATTCATTAACTTACACACTAATTCTTTAAGGTCTTCATGATTTTCATTTTGTATTAATTTTATATTATCTATTATTATACATTTTTTTTTATGGTTAAATAATGAACTTCTATATGGATATGTTTTACCACATTCACATGTAAATAGATTATTTGAGATATCACTATTTTTATTTATTTTAGGTTTATTACAATCAGATATTGTATTTATATTTGTATTATGAATATTTAAATGTTTTGATGTTAATAGGTGTCTACTATAATCTTTTTTATTTAATGTTGAAAAATTACATTCTTCACAAATGTATTGTTTTTGGGGTTTTTTGGGCGTTTTTGTTGTCATTTATTGTATTATAATACAATCATAAAAAACCCTTAAATTAATTATTTTAAGTGTTTATATATGAATTAATTACATATTTTTATTATTATCTTTTTTGTATATAATTAATTTTCATTTATATTACTAATCCACACCATAATTTGAAAATGGTTGTATAAAACCCCAAAAAAAAATATTTTGCGTAACAAAAAATAACTGATAATTTATTTTATATAAAATCAAATACCATAATATTTTTAAAAAATCATGAAAAAAACCCCAAAAATGTTGTATTTTTTAGACAACCAAAAAAACCCCAAAAAAAATTTTTTTTTGAAAAATTTGAAAATTTAAAAAATCTCATTTTTTCATAAAAGTTTTTTGTTACCTTTTTTGATAACATTTTATTTCTCTAAAAAAAAACGAAAAAAAAAACGAAAAAAAAATCTTGAAAAAAATTTTTGAAAAATGGACAAAAAAAAATGTCCAAAATCAAAAAATTTATTTTTCTTTTTTTTTTTTAAAAATTTTTCATTTTTTAAATTTTTTTATTTTTAAAGCTTTTTACGTAACATTTTTATTTTCCCTTAAAATGGGGGGTTTTTCCATACTTTTTCAACATTTTATAAACATTTAAAATATATTTTATAATTTTTTTTTTAATATATTTAAATATAAGTATTTATATTTAAAATAAATGGGTAATAGTAATAGTATAAATAGAGTAAATTTTGAGCGTGTAAAAAATATCATTCAGAACGATGATTATATTATTATTAATACATTATCAAACAATAAACAAGATATATTAATTGAAAAAACTTTATCGATTGTACAAGAAGAAACCACGTTGAATATATTATTAAAAAATAATAAACAAAAAAAAATATTAATTTATGGGGAAAATTCATGTGATATTAGTTTAGTTAAAAAATATAATCAATTAAATAAATTAGGATTTACAAATTTATTTATTTATATTGGCGGGCTATTCGAATGGTTGTTATTGAATGAAATTTATGGAAATCAAGAATTTCCAATTATTAATAAAAATAATGATATAATTATAGATATTTTAAAATTTAAATAAATATATTTTTAATTATTATATGAATTTTAAAGATATTTTGTTAGATTTAGAAATTTTAAGTCAAATTAAAGAAAATGATAAAATATCAATACAAATAATACCGGGCGAAAAAAAAATGTTCGTTGATCGTAATAATTATTTTACATCTGTAACTAGATGGTATAATAATTATAATAGGGAAGATTCTATAAAATTTATAGAAAATATTAGTAATAATATTGAGTTAACAAGTGTTTATATAACAAATGGTAATCATTTAGAAGATGGAGAAATTTTAATGGCTTCTATAAAAAAAGGACTTGTTGGATTAAATTGTTTAAAAAATACATATTCAGATGACTCTATAATTTCATCAAAATTAAATTTAATAATAGATAAAATAAATAGTATTTATAATAATTTAAATGGTCTTATTAATAATACAGCTGAAGCAATTAATGAACTAAGTAGCCATGAATAAATAATTTTTCTAATAAAAATGGTAGCTATAAAAAAAATTGATAAATAAATAATTAAATTTATTATATTAAAGAGTGAAAACGATGAATATATTTAATACACAAAATAACTTGGGCGATACGCCATTGATGTGTGCTGTTAAAAATAACAACTTGGTAATTATAGTAAAATTGTTAAATTATTCAGATATAGATATAAATATTAAGAACAATAAAGGATATACACCATATACCTATGCATTACAGTTTTGTGATAAATGTATTGTAGAAGCGTTTGAATCATTTTTAAAAGAATCAAATACTGAATATCTTCTTTCATCAATTTGTGATGCAGTTCATAATAAAGATTATCCTACAATATCAAATTTATTGTTAAATAAATGTGATATTGATGTAAAAGACAGTGATGGGTATACCCCATTTTTATATGCAGTCGCAACTAATGATCAAACTACTATAGATTTATTTTTAAACATAGTGGGTTCATCGTGCCTTGATCAGATTATTAAAATTGAAAAAGGTTTTTATAATGCTGCTTCATTGGCAGGATTTTATAATCACCATGATTTAAGAAGTTATTTGGCGGTTAAAAGATTAGAGCTTAAGTAAATAAAAATAAAAAAATAAAAATTGAAAAAATATAAATACAAATTTTTTTATTAAAAATGGAGGATATTAAAAAAGTGCTTGAATGCAATATGTGTGGAGACATAGCAACATTGCCCGTAAAAGGTATATGTTGCGATAATACAAAATCATTACCACCTGGATGTTTACTTTGTGTACGTGAATATTATGAATTAAATAAAAAACCACATGAAAGATCCACAAATCAAAAAATGTCATGGTCCGGATGTGGTTGTTCAATTAATTTAAGAAATAGTCGTTGTGATTTTTATTATAAACATTGTTATGAACTAGATCAAATTAGAAATATATTAGGAAAATCGAATTGTTATCATGTTGAATGTAATAAAGAATTTGAAACATGTGCAGAACTCAGAAGACATTTAAATGGTACTGCTTTAGAAAATGATAAACATGGTAATTGTCCAGAAGCTTTTACAAAATGTAAATATTGTAATATATTTGATAAGCGTAAAATAATTGAAGGAGAACATTATAAACAGTTTCACGCGTTTATTGTATGTAATGTATGTAAACTGTCAATAAGTTTTTCAGATGCCAAAAATCATTATAATATTCACAATTCCGAAATAAAAGAATTTAAGAAAAAAATAAAAGAATATATTTAATAAATATAGAAAAATTTTTATTAAATATAATATATGACTAGTTTTGTTGATTATTTAATACAAATATCAAATGAAAATAAAATAAAAAAAGATGTATTACAACATCAATTAATGTTAGATAAAAAAGATGAACTCTATAAAAATTTAACAGACAAATATCATCCAATTATAAAAAAGGGTATAATGTCGGCTGCGAAAAAAGGTAAACGTGAGAAATATATAAATTTTGATAGATATGATTTCAAAGCTAATTTTCCAGGAATAGGCTATCCAAAAGATATACAACAATGCTGGTTAGATGATGTAATAACGAATCCTTCATCAGATTTTTTACCAAGACATTATGATACCGATATGCCAGAACATTTAAATGGTTTAATTTATGAAATATGGAATAATAAAAATTTTACAACAAAATTTAGTTGGTAAATATTTATTACCAAATAATTTGTTCTTTATTAATATTTTTTAAAATATTATTAATTTGAGTAAATGGTTTAGAATTATTAAAAGCATTGAATGTTTTATATGTTTTATAACAACTTAATGGGGATGGGTGTGATGATATTATTAAATGATGTTTATCTGTATTAATATTTTTTAATATTTCATGTGCGTGTTTCCCCCACGCTACAAATATAATATTGTTTAATTTGTTTAATTCATTTATAATGTAATTTATAAATTCATTCCAGTATTTAATATGTGATCCGGGTTTGTTTTTAATTACAGTTAATGATGTATTTAACAATAATATTTTTTGTTTGGCCCAATTTTCTAAAGTATAATCTTGTAAAGTTATATTAACATCATTGTAAAGTTCTTTTGCAATATTTTTTAGTGATGGGGGTATTTTATTAGTATTATTAATACCAAAAGCTAAACCATATGCTATATCAGGCGTATAATACGGATCTTGGCCCAATATTACTACTCTTGTTTCATGTAAATTAAAATATTCAAAACATTTAAATATATTTTCTATTTTTGGATAAACAATATTATTATTATATTCGTTAAGTATCAATTTAATAAAATCATCATTAATTATATTAGTTTTATTAATATTTTGAATAGCCTCGTTCCATGATTTAGGTAAATTATTTATCATTTAATAATTAGTTTGTATATATATATATTTAATTCAATTTATGTAAAATTATAATATTATATTATATATATTATAATGGTTGACGGCTTTGATCCCAATGAATCTCAAGCAATGGACTTAGATGAAACAACTAAATCATTAAAAGGTGGAAAAGGCTCTAAAAGAGTCGCTAAAAGATCAGCTAAAAGATCAGCTAAAAAACCTGCTAAAAAAGCGACACGTGGTAAAACAAAAAAAGCACCATCTAAATGGATTACACATGTTAAAGCATTTGCTAAAAAAAATAGATGTTCATATAAAGATGCATTAAGCAATCCCAAATGCAAAGCTCAATATAAAAAAAAATGATAATTTAATTAAAACAAAATCAAAAATTAGATAATTAATAATTATATATCTAATTTTTTCTTATTGTTATTTAGATTGTATTTATTTTTCTTGTAATTTTATTTGATGATTTGTTAAATGATAATGATTTTGTTTTATCTCTCATTATATTTTTATTTCTGCTATTATGTAATAATTTTTTATATTTAAATTCTTGACATTTTTTAAATAATGAATATTCTTGTAACAAAATTAATTCAATCTGTTTAGCTTGTCTTTTCATATTATTTAGTTGTACTTTTTCATTAATTTCATTGGTTTTTATATCATCAATTTCTTGATTTAATTTGGCTATAGATTCAATAGCTTTTTCTACTGCTCGAGTATATTGAGCAGTTTCGTTTTCTATTTGAGCAATACATTCATTATAATCTTTTTTATTGGATGTTTCGGTTTTGCATCTTATTTTAATATCAGATGTGGTATTTTTAACCATTAATTTATTATGTTTAATTTCTTCTTTTAATGTTTTAATTTTTTCTTTAACGGCTTTTATAAGCTGTATATTTTTATCTTTTATATCATCAAATTTTTCTTTTAAATAAATTACATTTCTAGTTTTATCATTATCTATATGTGTCATTAATACTGGTACATTAATCATTACTGGTTGTGCAAATTGTGTAGCATCTTTTTCTCTATTTAAATAACTAATATAACCAGATAATTTATTTGCAATAGTTTTAATTCCAGTTTCACTTAATACCCCCATTGATGTCATATATTGATTTTTAAATTCTTCTTTATTAGTTGTAATTTTTTCATTTTCATTTGTATAAAATAAATTAATAAGAGAGAATAATTCTAATGGCGTATTAGTAAATGGTGTTGCTGTCATAATTAATAATTTACATGAATCTTTACCTGATTTTGTATAACTATTCATTATTAATTTTTCCATAATTTTTGTGTCTGGTCGTTCTGCCGCTTTTAAATCTCCTCCATATAATTTATGAGCTTCGTCTATAATAATAAGTGTTTTTTTTAATATATCGTCTGTACCATTGCGCTGTCTTAATGTATCATATATACTATTTTTACCGCCTAATAAATTACTAAATTGTTTATATGACATTGGTTCTAACCATTTATCACTTAATAATCTTTTTCTTTTTGAAATATCATCTGGTATAATTAATCCATTTTTAACTTCATGTGCAATTATTGAGTGACATATTTGATCAAAAATATTTTTCCATACATCACTTTTTAATGTTGTTCTGGTAACCCATAAAATATTATATCCAGCCTTTTCAAATGATGTAGATGCAATAGAAACACCAGAACAAGTTTTTCCAGTTCCAACTGAGTGCCATAATAATAATCCTTTGTATGGCGATTCTGGACAAAAAAAATCTGTTATAAAATTTTGTGTAGGATTTAATTCTATATCAGATGTTGATTTTTTTGTATTAGCGGTTTCTTTTTTAGCTATACATTTATTTTCTATAATAAGTTTTTCCCATTTATATTGTTTAGAATTATAATTAGTTTTTATGAAATCTCTCATTTTTAAAAATCCTAATTTATTAGTTGGTACAATTTTTTTAGTCGATTGTTTTTTTGGAATATCTGTTTTATTTCCATTATATTCTAATAAAGGATAATTTACTTCAGTTATTAATTTGTAATTTGTTGGTGAAGATGATGATGCAGTTTGTGAATTTTCTTGAGATACAGATACAGAATCTTCATTATTTTCAATGTTAATATTTAGATCATCTAATTTATCTTTAATTTTTTCTATACTTTTATTTTTTTCAAAAATAGCTGGTATTTGAGCATATCTTAATCCCCATTCTTTATTTACTTGCTTACAATATCCATTATCTTCATCTCTCATATATTTACATAACCATAAACGTAATTCTGATTTTTTAGGTAAAAATTGTTTAGGATGATTATATTTTAAATATACTCTCTTTAAAAAATCAGTAGTAACAGGTACATCTTTAGTGGATCGTTTTCCACATTTACCACGACAATCTATATTATTAATTAAAAAAAATCTAGAATTTTGTTTATTTATACCTCTAGTAAATCTTTCATCAAAAGCAGGTTGACTTTGAGTATTTTTTTGAGTGAATTTATATGGTCTCTGTAGTGGTTTGGGGCGTGGGGGCGTATGTGGAGAAAATTGAATTAATTTATTATCATCATTAACATTCATAGTTTGTTGAGTTAATTCTGATAAAAGTGGAGATAATTTTGAAGGTGGATGTGATACTTTAGGAGTTAATTCATGTTTTATTGTTTTATTATTTTTTGGAACACGCGACCATGAATCAAATCTAGGATTAATTTTATTTTGTTTAATTTTTTTCATATTAGGTGGCTCTCTTACTTTCATTTTTTGGCCATATATATTTTTTATTTCTTTTTTGGTAGTAAGATTAGGTTTATTTCCATCCGCACCACCCATTAAATAATAATCTCTTTCCATAAGTTCATGATTTAAATCTTCAATATTATGTAAATTATTTGTTAAATAATGATCAACCGCCAGTACTGGTCCTATTTCATATAATTGTGCACTTAGATTATTCATGGCTTGATCAAATTCACTATACAACATTGTAGCATCATTAAATTTTTCAATGTCTTTAAATACTAAAATATCTTCATCAAATATTAAATTATCATTATCTTTTGTTTCAGGCTGAGACGATGGATTGTTTGTTAAAAATTTAGATATTGCAAATGTATTTTGTGTAATATTTGGTACTGTTAAATAATAATTATAAACATATAACGGCCAACCTATATTTGGTATAAAATCTAATCCTTTTTGACCGCATGTTCTTGTAGCTCTTCCAATTGTTTGTTTTAAATCGGCAATGGTCATTGAAGGTTCAAATATATGTACATATTTAACATCAAATAAATCAATGCCTTCTTTAAATCCGCTATCAAAAATAATGAATCGCAATTTTTCTCCATTTATATTGTCGGGTCTCTCATTAAATAATTTAAGAAGTTCTTTTTTTATTTTTTCATTAAAATTAGTACCGAATACACTATTAGAAGATAATAAACCGAAATTTTTATCATTATTGGCATAATCTATATATAATTTTAGTTTAGATTGTTTTGGTATTTTTCGCGCTTTTATAACATTATTATAACCATTTGCAGCAAATGCTGATGCGATTATTTTAGCACCATAACCACCTTCTTTAACATCTGAAAAAATAAAATGTTTAAATTTTTTTCCATTATTTTTCATATCTAATTCATCTAAATTTTGAATATTTTGTAATAATTGTGTCATCTTAGGTGATCTAAATTCAATAGCATCATTTAATTGTTTTGGATTAAATGTAGATTTATCAAATTTAAAATTATTATCTATATTGCTAAAATTTGCGGTTTTACGCATACATGTAAATATTCTATCTCTCTTTTTTTTTGTTATTATTTTTTTAGGATTGTTGGGCTTATATTTTGTCGAAGCATTTGTTTCTTTATTATATTTAAATCTGTTATTTGTATAACAGTGCATGATATTATTTAAATCAGGATGTGAAAAATTATTATTTTTATCTGGATGATTTAATAATAACCATTTTCTAACATCTTGTTTAGAATTAAAATTAAATTTTTTCTGTAATTTAGAACAATCACTCATATTAAATTATAGTAATATTTTAATTATTTAAATTATTAATATTAATATTAATAATTAAATTTTTTATAATAAAATTATATTCGTTATTGGATTCTATAAAATGATCTATATTTTTTTCAATTAACCATTTTATTTTATATGATTTATATTCTAAATATTTTATTAATTTTTTTTGAAACTCTACATTATAAATTTGATCATTTAATCCAGTATAAATATATATTGGTGTTTCCTTATTAATATTTAAATTTATATATTTTTTCATATAAATTGATTTTGATATAAAGAGTGCTCCTATATTTTTAGGTAGATTTTTAAGAATATTAAATATCAACGTTCCTCCTTGCGAAATGCCATATAAAAATATATTTTTATAATTATTAATAATTTTATATTCATTTTTTATTATTCTCACTATTTTTTTTGTATTGTTTGAAAAATCATTAATATTTATTTTATCTATTTTATTTATTCCATCATAGCATGTATAATAGTTATACCAAGAACAAACATTATATAATTTTTTTTCTGGATAATTTATATCCATTTTATCTGCATTAGGAATTATAAATTTTATATGTTTGAAATATTTATAATATTTTTTTTTAAAAAATTTAATAAAATTATTGAAAAATGTAAAATCACAACACATAGGGTGCAGTAAAATAAATGAATATAAATGATTTTTTTCTGGAACTAGAACTATAGAATTAGTATACATTGTTAATATAATATAAAATTGATACAAAAAAATTATTTATAATTAACAATATAACAGATTTTATTAGATAACAAGATATGCCAAATTGCAATCGTTGTCAATTTAAAAATCTTACTAACAATAATATTTGTAAGCATAAATCGAAATACGCATATTATATTTTTGATAAAAGATGCTGTAAATATCATTATAGTTATTACGGAAAAAAATATGCAATATATATACAAAGAATATATCGTGGATACAAATCTAGAAAATATTTAAATAATGTATATAACCGACTTCCTGACGATTTACAAAATATTGTAAAATTTTATATAAATCAAGACATGAATTATAAAAAATATGTTAAAAAAATATGGAATATAGTAGTTTTGAAAATGTTAAGATTCATATGTCATATGAAAGAAAAAACTAATATGTATAATACATATGTGTTTCAACTTAGTCGCGATGATTTAAGTGAATTTGAAAATTTTATATATGAAGAGCGAGATAATATATTATATAATTTCAATTTATATTTTAAATATGAAACTGTGTTAAGTAATAATAATA
>CERI01117604.1_pt1 | contig 16429 bp, 15 predicted proteins | sample 350261 | NCBI WGS metagenome assembly CERI01 (sample SAMEA2620979, study PRJEB7988) | marine metagenome | isolation source: saline water (ENVO:00002010), including
ACCTTTGGATGCAATTAAATGAACACGATTTGGATTTGACTCTAAATCAATCTCTCTAGCATCTTCTACAGATATTAATCTTTCTTCATTGGGTATCGACCTGATCATAGCATTAGTAAATGTGGTTTTACCAGTAGATGTACCACCAGAAATTATAACATTTTTTTTATAAATTACTGACCTTCTAAGAAATTCTTTTATTCTGCCTAATTTTAGTAATTTTGCCAAAATAAGATCATTTTTATCCAGTACTTCTCCTACTGATGCTGAATCAAACATACCCATTTTATCATAATCTTCAAGTGACCATTTTAATGAAGATGGCTTTCTAATAGAAATTACCACACAACCAGGCTCACATGCAGGAGGAAATACAATCTGGATACGATAACCATTTGGCAATGTAGCAGATAGTAAAGGCTCTTCTTCACTAACCCTTTGTTCAGTTGCCTGCGCAACCAATCTAGAGATAGATTTTAAGTGCCTAAAATCAAATGATGGAAGTTTTTCTTGAAACATATCTCCTTTACATTCAACCCAAACTTCAAAGGGCCTATTAATTGATACCTCATTAACACCATCTCTTTCAAGAATGTTTTTCAAAGGAAGTAAATATGATTCTAGTGCTGCAACACTCATTAAAAATTATAGTTAATGCCAGTTAATAATACATAGCCATTATTATCTTTGATAATATTTTTAGCATTTAATTTATTAGAATTAAAGTTAAATTTTGTTAATTCAACAAATCCCATGATATTTTTACTAAATTTATAATCAGTTCCCATTGATAATGCATTATATTTATTATTGAAATATTTACTACTTAAAAATGATATTGAGGCCCCTATTGGTCCAAAATTATATGCTAAAGCTGAACTAACATATGACGGCTTATCACTTTTGCGGCCTTTAATCATACCAAATTCTTGCCACTTACCATATAATATTGCCAATTCAAATCCAAAATAGCTTATTGTTGAAGAAATATCATATGCTAAAAGATCATCATAATTATTATTACTAGAATTTGCAGATTCAATTGTTGAAGACAAGCTAAATTTAAGACCATTATCTAAATAATTAACATAATTAATAGCTATATTAAAGACATTTTTGAAATTTAATAATTCATTGGATAAATAATCATCATTTCCAAGATTATTATTTATATTTGGAGTGTAGCTAAAGCCAAAAGTTGTATTTTCAGATAAAAAATTATAATAATTTATTTTAAATGCATCATCTACACCTCGAAAATTTGTATCATATATTGATCTTTGAGAATTATTAAAAAAACTTAGCCCATTATTATTAGCAACTGCTTTAACATTATGACCTATTGGCGATTGATTTAGCAAAATAAAAGATGGATTATTATCATTATTTTTTTGCAATATATTGACATATTCGAGATATTTACCTCTAACTCCACCAGCTCCCCTAGTTATTTTTGAAGGTCCAAATTTCATTTCTTGATTAACTGGCTTCAAATTGCCAATTTCAAATTTATGAGATAAGAATCTTTTTCTTAAGAATATATTTTCAATAAATAAATTCTTATTTCTATCATTACTATCAATATGATATTGCAAAGATGTATTAAGGGATATATCATATTGCTTTAAATTATCTAATTGCGCTTTAAAATTAATTTTTGAATAATGGCTAAATAAATTTTGTTTATTTTGTTGAAATTGGTTTTCCTGACTATTATTAGCAAATAATAGATTTACATGTCCATCTGCAGCAATATCAACAAAATTATATTTTGTAGCTATGTTATTATCCATAGCCATAATATTAGCAGAATATATAATAGCAGCAATAATAATTGTTAAAATATGGTATATCTTCCTCATTGGCCAATTCCTGGTAGCTTAGGTAATAAATCAATAAATTACGAAACCGTTTTTGAAAGAATGATGCCAGTTCTTAACAAACTAGGAAATCCTCATAAAAAATTACCACCAACTATTCATATAGCTGGCACAAATGGTAAAGGTTCCTCATTAAGTTTCTTAGCTCAGATTCTTAAAAGCAATAAAAATAAAGTTCACATTTTATCATCACCTCATATTCATCATTTTAATGAAAGAATCATAGTAAATAACGAATTAATTGATGATAGATTTTTATTTGAAATATTAGAAGAAGTAAGATTAGCAAGCCAAGAATCGGTCCTTACTTTTCTAGAATCAACCACTATTGCTGCCTTTTTAGCATTTTCTAAAATTAATGCTGACTACACTATAATTGAGTGCAATATGGGTGGCAGAATTGATGCCACTAATATTATTGAGGAAAAATTAGCAACAATAATTACTCCTATATCATATGATCATGAAGAATATCTTGGATATGATATTAGAAGAATAGCCCTTGAAAAAGCCATGATTATAAGACCACAAACGCCATTATTTTGCTCTGCTCAATGCCAAGAAGCCAAGGCAATTATTAAAATATTAGCAAATGATCAAAAAATTGATCATTATTACTATGATGAAGATTTCTTTATTGAAAAAAATGAAAATAATTTTTTTGACTTTACCTTTAATGACATTGCAATCAATAATATTGCAAATCCTTCATTATTAGGAGATCATCAAATTATTAATCTAACAACAATATTGGCATTAATTAGTAAAAATTTTAATATTGATCATCAAATTATCAAAAAAGCTATTACTTCTACCCAATTTAAATCGCGCCTTGAAAAAATTAACCATCAATTAACTAATAATTCTAATGACCAAATATGGATTGATGGCGCCCATAATGAATCAGGTGCTTATGCAATTAGCCAATGGCTAAAACAAGATGATAATTTCCATAATTTTGTAATTATGGGTTTTAGTAAAAATAAATGCCGCCCAAATTTTTTAAAAAAATTTAGTGATATTGCCGATTTATTTTGCGTTAGAGTTCAAGGAGAGCCAAATCCAGAATTAAGCGAAAATATACATAAAATTGCCTCTAATCATAATATTAAAATAAATAAATGTGAGGATCTGCTATCAGCAATCACAAAAATTTCTAATATTAGTAGTAATAAGCCAAAAAGAATAGTTATTTGTGGTTCATTTTACCTAGCACGAGATCTTAAAGAGATTATAGAATTATCATCCTTTAATATTTTAAAAAATTAAACTAATTGATTACAATAGTATTTTAACATATAATAAATATATTTAATAATTTTTATGTTGCCGCTATAATGCTATTTCCTCCACCTCCTCCTCCTAGCTTACCTTCTCCTAGCTTCGCACCCACAGACAAATCATTGATAATCAAAATAATGACTCCCTTTTTTTCTATTATATTCCTAAAATTACTTGTTATTTTGATGAATAAAGAAAATGTCATAAAAATCATAAAAGAAAATACTTATAAAACAGAAGTAATTCCAACACTTCTAGCCACTTTTCTTACTAATTTTTTTAAAAAGTTTAAAAATTTACCTCATGACTTAGAAAAAAAAACTACCATTCTTTCAAATGAAGCCCTTCTAAATTCGCTGCCTAGCTTTGTCAAAATGACTAGCACAATATATAATAGAGGATGGATAAAAGCTTTAAGATATAATCCATTGTCGCTTTATAGGGTTTTATCAAATTTTGATATATTAAAGCCAGTTGAAGAAATTTGTTTAAAATTTGTATCAAATTACATATATGATGAACATAATGAACAAAAAAAATCAGAAGATAGTAAAGTTTCAGAAGGATTTAAAGCGACAATATTAGATGAAACAAAGCAGTTATTTAAAATTTTTACTGTAGTTCCTATAAATTATTTGCTGTTTAAAAAGTTAGAAACATGCTTAAAAGTCGATGAAGAAAAATCTACCACAAAACATCCAATTAGCGAGGAATTAATAGTTGCTATAACGTGCTTTTCTTTTTTTAAAATACTAATTGATATTGCTGAAAAAATAATTTCATCAATTACAAAAGAACAAATTAATACTGGCTCATGCAAAAATAAAAAGAAAGCCCCTAATAATCAACCATTGCAACAACCATCACGATCACCATTACTCAAAGAAATATACCCTTCCATATCTACTAGCAATACAACTGGTATTCATAAAGGGTAATATTTTAATAAGACTAATTAACGCTAAAAGAATCGCCCAAATATACTCTTTTAACATCTTGATGATTTATAATCTCATCCTTTGTGCCTGAAGCTAATATTTTGCCGTCATAAACAATATATCCCTTATCAACAATTGATAAGGTTTCTCTAACATTGTGATCAGTTATCAGAACCCCTATTCCCCTATCCTTTAAATGAGTAATCATTTGCCTAATATCATTTATTGCAATTGGATCAACTCCAGCAAATGGCTCGTCAAGTAATATAAATAAAGGATTAGTTGCCAAAGCTCTAGCAATTTCAACCCTTCTTCTTTCTCCACCTGATAAGGCTAAAGCATGAGATTTCCTAATATGTTGAATTGAGAATTCATCAAGTAATTTTTCTAGCGATTCTAATCTTGCCTGTTTTTTTTCAATAATAATTTCTAATACTGACATAATATTATCTTCAACATTCATACCTCTAAAAATTGAAACTTCTTGAGGAAGATAGCCAATACCCAAACTAGCTCTTTGATGCATAGGAAGATTAGTTATGTCAATATTATCAATAAATATTTTACCTTTACTAACATTAACAAGACCTGCTATCATGTAAAAACAAGTTGTTTTTCCTGCACCATTAGGACCTAATAAACCAATAACTTCTCCCTGCTTCACAGAAAATGACACACCATTAATTACTTGCTTTTGCTTATAATTTTTAAAAATATTGTCAATTTTTAATATTTTATTCATTATTAATAATAATTTTAACCCTTTTTTTTGGAGTTTGCGTATTAATTAGTGATTCATTTTTATGACCAATAAAAATTCCTTTCTTATTGATCAAATCATACATGAAGTTTTCACCACTAGCAATTGACGCACCATCATTAACTATAACATTTTCTTCAAGCATAAATAGATCTTTATTAGGATCGTAAAAACCATATTTAGCAGATGCATTAAAATCCTTGGTAAATATTTTTACATTACCACTAGCCTTTATTTTATCAATATCTTTATTATCATCATAAATAACTATCATTTTATCTGATAGTAAGGAATCATCGCCACTTTCAACAATAACGTTATTTTTAAAAATAATTTTTTGAGAATTTCTTTTGATATCAATAATTTCTGATTTAATATTCACATTATTGTAATCACTGGCAAAAACTATTTTAACATTAAAAATAAAACAAAAAATAATAAAAAAGGCAGGTTTAATGATAAAAAAAAGAATATTTTTATTATATATATTTTTAATATTTAGCACTTATTTAACTCAAAATGTCATTGCGTATCCTTATAATAGTAATTTTGCAAATTATCAACACAAATTACAAGTTTTAAGTAATAAAAATAACCTTAAAGCAGAATTTTTAGTGTTGATAGCAAATAATGATATAAAAAGAAAATATGGATTAATGAATATTGATAAAATGAATAATAAATATGGTATGATTTTCACATTTAACAGTGAAAGAATAATTAATATGTGGATGAAAAACACTAAAATAAGTCTTGATATGATATTTATTGACAAAAGCAATAAAATAGTCAATATTAAGAAAAGCACACAACCTATGTTAACAAAAATTATTTCTTCAGAAATTTTAGCTATGCATGTTCTTGAAATTAATGCTAATTTAGCTGATAAATATAATATTAAAGTTGGAGATCATATAAATTTAATTAAAAAAAATGCAAATTTATAAATTACAATCAAATTTTACAATTAATGATCTGAAGATAATATCACATCTAGATATTAATAAAAATAAATTTCTAGATGAAATTACAAATGTAACAAAAGACATTATTAATAATGTCAAATTAAAGGGTGATCAAGCAATAATTGACTATTGCAATAAATTTGACAATAATAGCTTTAAATCAATTGAAGACATAATAGTAACAAAAGAAGAAATAGACACATATTGTTCAAAGCTATCAAATGAAATTAAAGAATCTCTTAAATTAGCTTATGATAGAATAGCATCCTTCCATAAAACGCAAATTCCTCAAGATAATATATATTTAGACGAACATAATATCAAATTAGGAAATATTTGGAAGCCTTTATCTAATGTTGCAATATATGCACCAGGAGGAACGGCTTCATATCCCAGCTCTGTTTTAATGTCAGCAATTCCAGCCATTATTGCTGGAGTTGAAAATATAATATTACTGACTCCGGCCAATAACAACCAAATCAATCCTGCCATAATATACGCTGCCAAATTATGTAATATTACCACAATATATAAAATTGGCGGAGCTCAAGCTATTGCAGCAGCGGCATATGGCACTCAAAACATCAATTATGTTGATAAAATTGCTGGCCCAGGAAATGCATTTGTCGCTTGTGCTAAAAAAGAAATATATGGAGAAGTTGGCATTGATATGATAGCAGGACCTACCGATATTACAATAATTGCACAAAATAATATAGCAAAAGCAAAATGGGTTGCCATTGATGCAATGTCGCAATTAGAGCATGGCATAGACTCAAAAGCTTTTATAATATGCGATAATCAGGATTTTGCTAATGAAATATTATCATTTATCAATCAAATTAAAGAAACCCAACCAAGAAAAGACATTATTGATCAATCAATTAAAAATTCAGCAATATTTATTATAGATGATATTTCAAAAAGCCATATTATCTCTAATTATATATCGCCAGAACATTTGCAAATCATAACCAGCAATAATGATAATATAATAAATAATATAAAAAATGCAGGTGCAATATTTTTAGGAAATTACACCCCAGAAGCAATAGGAGATTATATAGGAGGCCCAAGCCACACACTACCCACACAAGGTAATGCAAGATTTTCAAGTGGTTTATCAGTTTATGATTTTGTTAAAAGAATATCACTAATTGAATCTAACAAAGATTCTTTTGATAAAATATCACAATCTGCACAAAATATTGCTGATTGTGAAGGTCTATTTGCCCATAAATTAAGTCTAAATATTAGAAATGAAGATTAAATATATCATTTTATTTATAATTTTTATATTAGCATCTTGTTCTAACAAAAATAAGGAGCCAACAATTGAATCAAAATATATTAAGGCCCATAATAAAATTCTAAAAAAGAACTACTATGAAGCAGCATTAGAATTTGAAGAGTTAATAGAAGACTACCCCTTTGAAGAACTTAGTATCAAAGGGCAAATTATGGCTTCCTATGCTTATTATATGCAAGATCAATATGATAAAACGCTAGAAATAATAGAAAATTTTACTACTCTTAATCCATCTCATAAAAATATTGACTATATATTATATCTTAAAGCTATTTCATATTATGAGCAAATACCAGAAATTTATAGATCACAAGATATGGCAAAAAATTCATATTTTGCTTTTGACAACCTAATTAAACGCTACCCTAAATCAATATATATAAAAGATGCCAAGCAAAAGAAACATCAATCTTACGAATCTATTGTATCTGGTATAATTGATAAAGCTAAATTTAAAACTAAAAATCATAATTACATTGGTGCAATTAATGATTATCTATCAATCATCAGTAATTATTCAGATTCCAAGCATGTTAGCCAATCATATTACAGAATTATAGAAATTTATATTAATTTAGGAATCACAAAAGAAGTAAATTTATTATTAGAGCAACTTAATAAAAAATATCCTGATGATTTTTGGACTAAATTAGCTCACAAATTAAATTATAGCTAATGAATTACATTAAAAAAGGACAAAATCATATCTGGCTACCATATACTCAGATGCAAAATCATCTTGCTCAATTAGATGTTAAAAAAACTAGAGGTTCTAGAATATATCTCAATAATAACAAAATATTAATTGATGCAATATCATCTTGGTGGTCAATTGCTCATGGCTACAATCACCCACATATTAAAAAAGCTATAAAATCTCAGCTCAATAAATTGCCACATATAATGCTAGCAGGATTTGCTAATGAGCAAACATATAAATTAGCATATCGATTATGTCAATTTAGCAATATGGATAAATGCTTTTTTTCCGATTCTGGCTCTACTGCAATTGAAGTTGCCATGAAAATAGCATGGCAATATCACCTCAATATTAAACAAAAAAATAAAACTAAATTTATCTCTTTTAAAAATTCATATCATGGCGATACTACAGGCGCAATGTCTCTTGCAGATTTATCAACTGGTATGCATCAAAAATTTAGTAAATTGCTACTAAATAACTATTCAATTGATCTGCCAAATAACCAAAATGAGCTTAATCAATTTGAAGATTTTGTCAAAAAAAACAACCATGAAATAGCGGGATTATTCATTGAACCACTAATTCAATGTGCAGGTGGAATGAAATTTCATAAAATCACTATATTAGAGCAAATATTCAATATTACTCAAAAATATAATATCTTATTTATTTGCGATGAATGTGCAGTTGGATTTTATCGAGCTGGTAAAAAATTTGCTTATATGCACTCCAAAATTATAAAGCCCGACATTTTAACGATTGGCAAAGCTTTAACAGGTGGAGTGATGACTCTGGCTGCAACTATGACAAGTAATAAAATCTATAATGCTTTTTTAGGAGATGATCTAGATTTAGCATTAATGCATGGACCAACTTTTATGGGAAACCCTCTTGCATGTAGCTCAGCAAATGCATCTCTTGACTTATTTGAAAAAAATAATTACGAAAAATCATCTCTAAGAAATCAGCAAATATTAATAAAATCTTTACAAAAATTTAAAAATTACAAAGATGTTATAGATATTAGAGTGATTGGAAATATTGGGGTAATTGAATTTAAAAAAGAATGGCAACAAATTCAAAAAATGAGAGAAGAGACAATTAAATATGATGTTTTTTTAAGACCATTATCAAATTGCCTTTACATTATGCCACCACTTAATATTTCAATTAAAGATATAAATAAAATTATTAATGCGTGCGATGCACTATTGACCACAATATAAAAAACCTTCTTGCGCTGTATCTTCACTGATAATGCCTTTTTCTAAAAAATCATTAATTGAATCTCTCATTAAATACATATTATCTTTTTTACTTATTTCAATTATTGAATTTATTTGATGAACCTTATCATCTCTAATCAGGTTTCTTATTGAATTATTAACAAACATTAATTCTGTAGCAGGATATCTTAGTCCATCTTTACCAATAACTAAATGCTGCGATAATACAGCTTTAAGAGAAGATGACAGCATGCTTCTGACAGAAGATTTATCTCTAGGAGGAAATACATCAATAATTCTATTAATAGTATGAACAGATGAGCTAGTATGAAGTGTTGCAAAAACTAAATGACCAGTCTCAGCTGCAGTTAGTGTTAATTGCATGGTTTCTAAATCTCTCATCTCTCCAACTAATATAACATCCGGATCTTCTCGAAGAACATTTCTAAGTGCCAGAGGAAATGACTTAGTATTACTACCAACCTCTCTTTGATTTATAATTGATTTCTTATTTTTATGAATAAACTCAACCGGATCTTCAATAGTAATAATATGACTTCTTGTTGTTTCATTAATATGATTGATCAATGAAGAAATTGTAGTAGATTTGCCACTACCAGTTGGACCACAGATTAATACAAGACCATTCTGATATTTTGCTAAGCTTTGAATTATTGGTGGAACATGAAGATCTTTAAGTGATTTAATCTCTAAAGGAATATGCCTAAATACAGCTGCAGGACCATTTATAGTGTGAAATGCATTGACTCTATATCGCAAATCTTCATTTAACTGAATAGAAAAATCTATTTCTAAATTATCGATATAATTTTGCCATTGAGTTTTAGATGTTATTGACTTGATCATTTGATATACTTGCTCACTAGTAAAAGGTGATAATCCTTTTATGTTAGTGATATCTCCATGAAGCCTCATAGTTATATGAGTCTTGGCAGAAAGATGAACATCTGAGCAACCCATATTACCACAATGAAGTAGTATTTTTTTAATCATTATCAATGATATTTAGTGATTTTATTCTCGATTCAATTGCATCAATTGAAGCCAAACCAATATTTTCACTATAATTTCTTAACACCTTTTGATAATTTTCTATAGCGCTAATTTTCTGATCAGATTTATCATAAAAAACTGCTAAATTATAGATATATTGAATATTATTAGGGTCTAAAATTATTGCTCTTTTTAAAAATCTTATCGCACCACTATAATCATTAATTTTTTCATAAGCCAAAGCTAATTGAGCCATAATATAACCAGATGAAGGATTTTGCGTAGCTAATCTTGTTAAAAAATAAGTCGCTTCTTTGGGAGATTCTTCAACCAAAATTGATAGCAAATTACTAATAATATCTTTTTTATTATCTGGATTTTTGGCTAATAATTCATTGTAAAGATCTTTTGCCTGGCTATATTGGTTAAGATTTTGATAGGCAACTGCAAGCGAAAATTTAGCATATTCATTATCTGGATCATCATTAATAATATCCTTATATAGCTGAATGGCAACTTCATATTGTCCAATTAATGCTGCATTATAAGCAATATTTTCTTTTTCTTTTATTTCATTTTCAAAATTATCAGCTTCAATAACTTTAATACTAACCCCAGCAGAAGGAGAATTATTTCTATCATTGACCCTATTAATAGTCATTGAACTATCTTGATCTTTATCATAGAAGTTAATTTTTTGCATATCTTGCTTGCTAAAAATCAAACTTTTTTCTATATTATCAAGAATAATATTATTAGAAACAGCGCTAGCAAAATTCGATTTGATAAGAAATAAGCTTAATAAAAGCAAAAATAAATTATTTTTAATCTTAATAATTTTCATTATGATGCTATTTCTTGCTTTTTTTAATAAAAATTAATATTGCCATAATTGAAGCTTGGGTAACTCCACTAATCTTTGAGGCAGATGCAATTGAGTGCGGCTTATATTCATTAAGCTTTTCTTTTACCTCATTAGATAAACTTTGAATGTCATTATAATCAATATCAAGAGGAATTTTCAGATTTTCATAATCTAAAAGTAATTTTATGTCGCTATTTTGCCTTGAAACGTAGGAATCATAGGTTGCATCAATTTTTAATTGATATTTAACCCCTCTTTCAATTTGGGAAATTTCTTGAGGCCATATTTTCTCTAAGTCACTAAAATTAATATTTTGTAAAGATAGTAATTGCATAGCATTTCTTTTAACCCCGTCTTGACTAATTTTGATATTATAATCTTTATATAATTTATTAGGACTAATAATCAAGTTTTCTAGAATATTTTTTGCAAAATCAATATTTAGAACTTTTTTTTCAAAATATTGCTGGCGATCTTTTGAGCAAAATTTATACTTTATTGCTAATTTAGTAAGCCTTAAATCAGCATTATCAGATCTAAGTGATAAGCGATATTCTGCTCTTGAGGTTAACATTCTATAGGGTTCATTAGTTCCTAAAGATGTAAGATCATCTATCATAACTCCTATATATGAATTAGATCTAGATAAAATAAAATCATTATTTAGAGATAATGCTTTATTTGCCGCATTAACTCCAGCAACCAGACCTTGACCAGCAGCTTCTTCATATCCTGTGGTGCCATTAATCTGACCAGCAAAAAATAAATTAGCAATTTTTTTTGTTTCTAATGTTGGTAACAACTCCCTTGGATCTACATAATCATATTCAATCGCATATCCTGATTGCTTAATTATAGCATTTTCCAACCCAGAAATTGTTTTTATAAATTGCTCTTGAATTTCATGAGGCAAAGAAGTTGATATGCCATTAGGGTATATTAAATCTGAATTCAAACCTTCAGGCTCAAGGAAAATTTGATGCTTTTCTTTGTCGTAAAAGCGATGTATCTTATCTTCAATTGAGGGGCAATATCTCGGACCCTTTCCTGAAATTGCACCACCATAAATTGCCGATTTATCAAGATTATCTTTAATAATTTTGTGAGTTTTGCTATTAGTATAAGTGATATAACATTTAATTTGCTTAGTGGTTATTTTATCATTTAAATAAGAAAATGGCTTTAAAACTTTGTCACTTAACTGCTCCTCTAAATTTGTATAATTAATTGAAGATGCCAGAATTCTTGGCGGTGTTCCTGTTTTAAGTCTAGCTAATTTAAAATTATGATAACGCAAATTATCAGATATAGTATATGATGGCTTTTCATTCAACCTTCCTGCAGCAATTTGTTTTAACCCAATATGAATTACTCCTGAAAGAAAAGTGCCAGTAGTCAAAATAACAGATTTTGCCATTATTTCTTGATTATCATCTAATTTAACGCCACAAATAATATTATTTTTAATAATTAAATTATTTACAGAATTATAAATTATATCAAGATCTTGATAGTTCTTTGCTAAAATTTTATTAACTGCCTTTTTATATAAATCTCTATCTGCTTGTGCTCGTGGTGAATGAACAGCTGCACCTTTAGAAGAATTAAGAATTTTAAAATGAATACCAGCCATATCAATTGCTTTGGCCATAATTCCGTCTAAAGCATCAATTTCGCGCACGATTGTACCCTTTGCAACGCCGCCAATAGCAGGATTGCAAGACATTTCACCAATATTTTGTTGGTTTTTTGTAATTAATAATGTCTTAGCATTGCAACGATAAGCGCTGCATGCAGCCTCCACCCCAGCATGACCACCACCAATTACAATAACATCATAATTTTTATTAGAGCTTTTACTCACCATTAACAAATATAAAATAATCGATTAAATCCATTATCATTATTTTAATATATCTGCAACAAAAATCAAGATCAATAAGAGCTAATAGGAAAATCAGGGTCTGACCCCATACTCTTTCTAAGTTTTGTCTTCTTCTTTAAGCTTATAAATACTTGCTGGGCTATCAAATTGCACTATTAAGCAATTACTAAATTGATCATTATCATATAATATCTCACTGATTTTTCTCTTTAGCCCCATAAAATAATCTTTAAATTTGAAAAAAATTTAATTAGATAAAGATGCTTACTAAAATCTTGAGCAAGATATAGTCTATGTTTTAATGTAAGCTAATTATTTTGCTGATAAAATTTTATGATATTAGCAAGCCAGTCTTTTTCATCTTTATCTAACATCATAGCAATTTTGTCATATATTTCAATATGATAATCTATTAACCATTTTTTTTCTTCAAATGTAAGCATTTTGAAATTGATCAAATTGTGATCTATAGGAGCTAAGCTAATAGTTTTAAAACATAAAAAATCATCACTAGCTTTTTTTACTAAAATCAAATTCTCAATTCTAATACCATATTCATTATCTTTATAAAATCCTGGCTCATTAGATATAATCATGCCAGCTTTTAACTCATAGTGACAATTTTTACTAATGCCGCACCCACCTTCATGAACTGACAAAAAACTTCCTACACCATGACCCGTTCCATGAGCATAATCTAAACCAGATTTATATAAATTATATCTTGCCAATATATCAATATTAGCACCCGATATCTTGTAAGGAATTTTAGCATTAGCAATTGCAATATGACCTTTAAGAACATTAGTAAAATTATTAATCATTTCTTGACTTGCTTTACCAATAGCAATTGTTCTTGTGATATCTGTGGTTCCAAATGCCTTATTTTTGTTATATTGACCCCCAGAATCAACCAAATATAGCGAGTTACCAATTATTTTTTTATTAGTTTTAGTTGTTGGCTGATAATGAATTATAGCACCATTACTAGCAAAAGAAGAAATCGTAGCAAAGCTAGGATAGATAAATTCTTCATTTTCTTTACGAAATTGATATAATTTATCAGCCACACTTAATTCATCAATTGCAATATTATTTTTAACAGCCTGATTAATCCAATATAAAAATTTTGTTACTGCAGATCCATCGAGGTAATGAGCATTGATAGTGCCGACAATTTCTGATTTATTTTTTATAGCTCTTAATTGCTCAATATCGTCATTTTTATAGTTAATTGCAATATTATTTTTTTGTAAGATTGAAAAAATATGGTAATTAACAGTATTTTTTACAATATCAATTTCTTTAATTTTTGTTAATTTTTCTTCAAATAAATTACTATCAATAATATTAACATTGATTAAGTTACTATTATTAATATCTGATATTAAATTTTTATCCACAAATAAATCACAAGAACCATCCTTATATAAAATTGCATATGATAATAAAATTGGCGAATATTTAACATCGCTTGCCCTAATATTTAGCAACCAACAAAGATTTTGAGGATTTGAAATTAATAAAGCATCTCCCTTAATATTTAAAATTATCTTTTGCCTTTTTATTTGCGATTCTTGTCCTGTAAATTTATTGTCACAAAAATATATTTTTGAATTTACTATTTTTGGCCTTGATAGCCAAAAATTATCAATGGGATTATGATCAAGAAATTTAATTTTAGCATTGTTATTATCAGCAATTTTTAAAATATCTGATATAAAATTAATATTAAATAATTTGGTATCTAGAGCAATTATTTGCTTTTGCGATAAATTTTGCTTAAACCAAGATAGAATATTTTGCTTAGCTAGATTAATAATTTCAAATTCATTATTATCAATCTGATCAGCAGCTTGAAGGATGTATCTACCATCAGTAAAAAAATATGACTTTTTTTTACCAAAAATTACACATGCATTTGACCCGCTAAAATTGGTAATAAATTCAATTCTTTTGCAATGATCAGGTAGATATTCGCTAAAAAAACTATCGCAATTTGGCTGGATAAAAAAATCAATATTATTTTCTTGCAAGAATTTTTTAAGTTTATTTAGCGCCATTTACATATAAATTTTAAAAGATAATATTACCAAATCTAGATGAGTAAAATTTATTAAACTAAAGATAAATATCAATGGCAAAAAAAACTGCTTATTCATGTCAATCATGCGGAGCTATTCACTTTAAATGGTCTGGAAAATGTCCTGATTGCGGCGCGTGGAATAGTCTGGTCGAAGAATATGGCGAAGGTGGAGGATCTCATTTCACAAGAATTACCAAAGAAAATAATAATAAAAATAACCACACTCCTAAATTAAAACTGACCAAAATTAGTGAAAATATCAATGATTTTAAGAGAATTAGCACCTCTATTAATGAATTAGACAGAGTTCTAGGTGGTGGCTTAGTTCAAGGATCTGTCATATTAATTGGCGGTAGCCCTGGAATTGGCAAATCAACATTATTACTACAAACTGCCAGCAAATTATCACAATCTAAAAATAAAGTCATATATATTTCAGGTGAAGAATCAATAGATCAAGTTAGCCTTAGAGCCAAAAGGATGAATGTAGCGCAAAATAATATCGAACTTGGATCAACCACTAATATTAACGAAATTATTAATTCAATAACAGATGATAAAAATCAAGATCAGCAAATTATCATGATTATTGACTCTATCCAAACCATGTTTATTGAAGAATTATCATCGGCGCCAGGATCGGTATCTCAGGTTAGAGCAGCAGCGGGTGAGCTTACAATATTTGCAAAAAAAAATAATATTACCCTACTTATAGTTAGTCATATTACAAAAGATGGTCAAATTGCCGGACCTAAAGTGCTAGAACATATGGTTGATACAGTATTATATTTTGAGGGAGAAAAGGATCTACATTTTAGAATTTTAAGAGCCAATAAAAATAGATTTGGACCAGCTAATGAAATTGGGGTATTTGAAATGAATGAATATGGCTTAAGTGAAGTGCTAAATCCAAGCGAATTATTTCTTAATTCCTATGAAATAGACACAAGTGGTTGCGCCATATTTGCCGGCATAGAAGGCACGAGGCCAATATTAATTGAGGTACAGGCCCTTATCTCTCCTTCTTATATGCCTTCTCCAAGAAGAGCCGTAGTTGGCTGGGACTCAAACAGACTTGCTATGATTATTGCTGTACTAAATAATAGATTTGGACTAAATTTATTCGATAAAGAAGTTTACCTCAATATTGTTGGCGGACTTAAGATTGAAGAAACAGCAGCTGATCTTGCTATAGCATGCGCCTTAATTTCAGCCGCAAAAGATAAAGTAATAGCCAAATCAACCATTGCCATTGGAGAAATTGGCCTTACTGGCGAAGTTAGAATGGTTGGTAATCTTGAAAATAGAATCAAAGAAGCACAAAAATTAGGTTTCAAAAATTGCCTAATACCCGCAGCAAATACCAAAAATAAAAATTGGAATAATATCAAAAAATCATTACCAGATATAAATTTTATAGCAATAAGCCATATTAGAGATTTGATGAAAATATTTAGATCTTGAGTAATTTTGAAGTCAGACTCACATCCCTCATTTTACTCATATTTAAAAAATTA
>CERI01284277.1_pt1 | contig 16395 bp, 13 predicted proteins | sample 350261 | NCBI WGS metagenome assembly CERI01 (sample SAMEA2620979, study PRJEB7988) | marine metagenome | isolation source: saline water (ENVO:00002010), including
GATAATAATAATTATAATAATGATAATAATAATTATAATAATGATTATAATAATGATAATAATACAATTACAAAATTAAATATAATACCAGGATTAGGATTAGGATTAGGTATACCATTAAATATATTACAATATATATTTACATATATTCACTATGATTACAACATAGTAAATTTAAATTTGATATTTTTACAATTCGGAATTGGAATAACAACTTACGGGACAGATAGATTTTTTGATTCGTTTTCAATAGATAATACAACAACAAAAGACAAATTAATTTATTATAATTATTTACAAAAAAATAAAAATATAATATTTTTAATATTATTATGTTCATATATTTATGTATCAACAAATATATTATATTATGATAATACAGATGAAGTATTTGCATTATTATTTTCAACTTTATTTTATAAAACAATAAAACAAAAAATAGGAATTTTAAAATCATCATATATAGCAACTGCATGGACGTGTGGTACATTAGTATTACCATGTATAATACATGATAAAAATTACGATATATATAATGATTATGAAACATGTTTATCATTGTTTTTATTATTATTTGCTACAAGTAATATAGCAGATATAAAAGATATAGAAGAAGATAAAGAAAATAATATAACAACAATACCAGTATTGTTAGGTGAAAATAATACAAAAATATTAAGTTATAACAGTATAGCTTTATTTTGTTATTTATTATTTTCAAAAATAAATATAAATTATAAATTATAAATTATATTAATAATATTAAGAATGTTTAATAATAATTATTCAAAAAATATTATTAATATAAATCCAGAAATTTATACAATAAACAATTTTTTGACAAATGAAGAATGTGACCATATAATTAATATATCTAAAAATAATTTAAAAAATGCATTAGTATCAAGTGATAAATCAGGTATAATATCAGATGGTAGAACAGGACAAAATACATGGTTACCTCATAATTATACAAATATAACAAAAAATATTTCAGAAAAAATATCAAATTTATTAAATATTTCATTAGATAATGCAGAATCAATACAAGTAATATATTATAATAAAACTCAAGAATATAAAAGTCATTATGATGGATGGGAATTTAATGGTTCAGAAAGATCAGTAAGAAATTTATTAAGAGGTGGTCAAAGAATATACACTGCATTATGTTACTTAAATGATGTAGAAAAAGGTGGTGGAACAATATTTACAAAAATAAACAAAACAATAGATCCTGAAAAAGGAAAATTACTAGTTTTCAAGAATGTATATGATAACAGTAATGTAAGACATAACTTAAGTGAACATGCAGGAATGCCAGTTTTAGAAGGAGAAAAATGGGGATTTAATCTATGGTTTCGTGAAAAAAATACAAATGAAAAATACGAATATAGTTTATATCATAAGAATTTATCAAATAAATATAACAAATATAATATATCAAACACATTTGAAATATTAAATACATCAGAACCAACAAATTTAGAAACAAAAAAAATAAATTATATACCAAATATTTTAAATAATAATGATGTTCATAATATTTTAAATCTATGTAATTTTGATGAAAAAAAATCAAGAAGTATATGTTGGTTGAATAATGAACATTTATCAGATATAATAAACAAAATTTCAAAATTAATTAATATGAATCCAAATTATTTTGAATCAATATGTGTAACAAAATATACAAATAATAAATTTCATAATGATCATTATGACGCATATGATTTAAATACTGAAATCGGACAAAAAAATACAAACTCAAGAGGACAAAGATTAATGACAATAACTGGAATATTATATGATACAAAAATAAAATTCAGAAAATTAAACAAAATTTATGTATGTAATAAAAATTCAATATTATATTATTACAATTGTACAAATAATACAAATATAAGAGATGATAAATTAATAAAAAGTTATGAAGGTTTAGAAGATAATATGATATTATTTAACATATATATTCGCGAAAAATCAAAAAAAGATAATAAATTATTAAAATTAAATAACATTAAAGAAGAAGAAAACAAAGAAGAAGAAGAAGAAGATGAAGAATTAGATTATAATGATATCATAAATAATATTTATAAAAAAGAAAACAATCTTAATAATTTGTACATTAAAAATTTTAATATAGTGCATAAAGGCTGTAAAGATTTATTAAATAATACATTAAAAGAAATAAAAAATATAAAAAATAATTCATCATTTTTAGTAAAAGAAAATATAGAAAAAAGTTACAAATTAGACGAATACAATCCAGTAATAGTAGAAAATGTTATAAATAATAAAATACATAAAATCATTGAAAATTATTTTAATATTAATATAAATAATAATTTGTACAAATTTGGTGGAACACAGTCAGATCGTTATTATATAACAGACGAAATAATAACTCGTTTATTACATATAGAATTATTACCATTAATAGAAAAAATAACAAATAAAAAAATGAAAGCTACTTATAGTTTTTTATCCGCATATGTAAAAAATGCAAATTTACCACCTCATACAGATCGTGATACATGTCAATTTACATGTTCATATATATTAAGTAAACCAGAAAATAGTAATTGGAATATATATTTTGATAAAACAAAACAACCAATTAAAAATAAAGGAAGATATGATTATAAACCAAATAAAGAAGATTGTTTTGAATTAGATTGTAGCGCAAATGGATTAATGATATTCAATGGCGAAGATCATATACATTACAGAGAAAAATTAATATATGATTATTACAATATAATTTTATTACATTATAAATCTTTATAAAAATAACAAAATAAATAAATATTTATTATTATTATTATTAATATTTATTTTAAATGCCTAATTATAAAATATGGGATAATATTTTGAACGAACAACAAATAAATGATTTAATAAATCATTGTAAAAATGATTGTAATCATATAGATGGACAAGTTGGTAATAGAGTAAATTTTAATCAAAAAAAAAGAAAAGATATTTTTATAAAAAATACAAGATACACTGAATTTTTAGATCATAATGTATTTGAAAAAATATATGAAGAAATGAAAGATGTATTTAATATTGAAATAAAATATAGAGAACTTTGGAAAGTAGGATACTATAATGGTAATGAAAAATCATTTTACAATATTCACACAGACGATGCAGGAGATACAAAATATAGAAAATTATCTTTAGTGTTAATGTTAAGTGATAAGACAGATTATGAAGGAGGTGAATTTTATTTTCCAAATTTAAATATAAACTTGAAATTAAATAAAGGTTCTTTAATTATATTTAATTCAGAACTTTTACATGGCGTAAAAGAAGTAACATCTGGAGAAAGATATACATTAATAAGTTTTATGTTTGATAATAATGGAAAAGAAATAAAAGAAAAATTAAATGTAAGAGCAAATATCAATAATTATATACCATATTTAAATAATTTGAAAATAACATATTCATCAAACGAAAAAAAAGACGATTTTTCAAATGCACAAATACTTGGAGATATTGATTATTCTGATAAACATAAAAACAATAATTGGTGTGATCATGATGACTATTTTTTTGAGAAAAATAATAGTGAAACATTATTGATTTCATTTGCTGGTATGGGATGGAAAAATTCATTACCTACTTTTATTTTTTACAATTTTTTAAAAGAATATAAAAAAATTGATAAATTATTTTTACGAGATGTAAATTGTCGTTATTATATAACAGGATTAAGGAATACTACAAAAAGTTTTAAAAGTACAATTGATTTTTTAGATACATTTATAAAAACAGGTAAATACAAAAAAGTAATAGCATTTGGATGTTCAGCTGGTGGATATGCTGCAATATTATATGGAACAATATTAAAAATTGATAAAGTATTAAGTTTTTCTCCACAAACAGTTTTAACAGAAAAAAAAGAACTATTAATAGGTGACAAATATAATGCACCTAAAACATGTAAATGGTTATCGTCAATATACAAAAATGATGAAGAATATCAAAAAGCATTAGATTTAAAAAATTATTTACCTTTTGATACAAATATAGAAATACATTATGCATCACGAGCAAATCATGGTTCTGATAAAAAACATGCATTATATATAGAATCAAAAAATTGTAAAATAATAGAACATAATAGTAATAATCACATGATTGCATTAGAATTAAAAGAAAATAACAAATTAAAAAAAATTATAGAGGATTTTATTATGTAAAACAAGAATATATATATATTATATATAATATAAATTATATATTATATATAATATAAATTATATATTATGAATAATAATGTGTGTTTGAATTTAATGATGATAGAATCTGACATAAAAAAATTATTAAACAAAGAGGAAAATTATTTAAACTTTTTTATTAATAATTTGAAAGTTTTTGAATACAAGTTTTATAATTTATTTATTGTTATAGATTCTGCTAACAAAAATGAAGATCCTGTAAAATATGATTTTTCTTTTTTAATAAATGAGTTAATAAATAAAGATATAATAGATAATTCTACAGAAATAAAAATAGATTATTTAAATTGGAAAACTGATTTTTCTAAATTGGAAAAAATTATATTTGAAATTTTTAATACTAGAGATTTAGATATAAAAAAAACTTATAAAAATTCTTTTGGTTATTATTATTCTTTTTATAATTGTCCTAGCAAATATATGTTTCATATAGATATACCAAAGAAAGGTAGAGTTTGTTACAAAAAAAATGACAATATTATTTCACATAATTTCATATTAAAATCATTAGAACTTTTAAAAAAAGAAGAAAATATAGATTTTATATGTTGTAGTACAGAGCGCGATGCAATAGTTAAATTACCTTATAATAAAAATAACAAAATATTAAACAAAGAAGTCAAATTATTCAATAATGATGGTTCATTAAATAATAATGGAATTGATATTTTAAATAATAGTTATAATTATCAGATATATTTTGACAATAAACCAAATTTATCTCTACAATGTTATACAACAGATATAGATAAAATTAAATCACAATGGTTTTGGAATAAAAATCTTTATAGATTTCAAACAGAAAATGCATTAACAAATATGCGAAAAATGAAAACAATAACATTATTACCACATAATACTTCACCTATAAAAACAAATATTTAAAATTATTCATAAAAATATCACCTATTCAAATATTTGTCATTTTTAATATTATTATTAAAAGTTTGTATATCAGTATCACCTTGTTCAGCATTACACAAAAAAGGTTGATAATTATTATTAATAATTATATAATTATTATTATTCAGATTAGAACAAATAAAATGATCAACTGCAGGATAATTTAAATTTTTATTTTCAAACAAATCACATAAAAATTTACAAGCATTAGGTGAAATAATATAAGAATAAGGATAAAATGGAGAATATTTTTCATTTATATAATGATAAAAATGTTCATCAATAAATTTATCTCTATTAGATAATATTTTTTCTTTATATATTTTATTTTGTGTATAAGATTGTCGTATACCAACCCATAAAATATCAAAATTGTTAGGTGGATTTTTTTTTAATATATTATTTAATTTATTTGTAAAATCAATACATATATTAACATCATCTTCAAATATCAAACAGGGTTTATTTAATTTTATAATTTTTTTCCAAATAAAATAATGTGATAAAAAACAACCTATTTCACCAACTTTTAGTTTATTAATTTTTTTTATTAATTTACTGTCTAATATAATATTATTTTGATATTCTAAATTATTATTATTATCATAATTTAATTGATGACCATCTATAGCATCAAATATTTCAAATTCTGGTAAATAATCTTTTTTTGTAATGAATTTATTTAATCTATCACTTCTTCGTTTCAAATTTATTACAAATACTTTTTCTATATTGTGCAATTTTCTGTCATACATTAACATAATATATTATATATAATATATTATATATTGTATATTTGTATAATAATTATAAATATTTACCAATTACAGTTCCACGACCAATATCAATATCAATATTTTCTATTTTTTTAATAATTTTTTCTTCTACTAACTTATTAAAAATAATAGTAGGTTCTTTGTTCCAATATTTTATCCATTTTTGATTATTTAAAACATTATTTACAATTAAAAAAGTATCATGAGTAGATATATTTTTACAATTGTTAATATCAGATAAAACAGTATCATAATCATATCCTCCATCTATTAAAATAATATCAAATTTGATTTTATTACTTTCTATAAATTTAATTAAGGTTTGTTTAGAATCCCCTTTTATTAAGATATGTCGTTTTGAATAAAAATCATCAATATATTTTTTTCCAACATTAACACTCTGAAATGCACCATTATCAAAACTATGTACAATCAAAGTTTCATTCAATTTCAAAAATAATTCAGCAGAATGTCCAGCTAAAAATCCAATTTCTAAAACATTTTTTATATTTTTAAAATCAGTAAAATGTTTTTTGATACTAGCAATAATAGCATGTTCGTGTTTTTTAACTTGAGTAATATAACCTTGTCTTATTTTTATACATTTAGATTCAATATATTTACTTAATGGTAAATCGGTTTCTATTTTTTCAGATACATGATTCACATTATTATTATTATATCTAATAATAGAAGAAGATAATGATGTAAGTTTTGACGATTCAATTTCTTGAGTTTTATCTAAATACCATTTATTAAAATATTTCATTCTTCTAATTTTATGTTCAGACACATCATAATTAAAATGTATAATATATGGTTTATTAGGTAATTTATCTCTATAATATTTTCCATTAGGAAAAAGGTCAAGATCTAAATATTTAACTTTCAATTGATTTTCATATCTTCTAAGATATTGTTGATCATTATTAAAATTATCAATATTGTTAGATACAGTTTTAAAATCAGTAATTTTTAAAGTTTTTTCATTAGATTTCATATAAAACATACCAGTACACATTGCTCTAGAATTATAATCTAGATTATCATTTTGTATAAATAAATCAAAGTCACCAATATTATCAATAAAATATGGTATAGGATTATTTTCAAACACTATATCACCATCAGTAAATATAACATCATTACCTTTAATTAATTCATTATTAATTGCATATATTTTATATGATGTAATAGTAGCCCATTTTTTTTTACCTTCAGTATCAGGATTCTGCATAGCTTTGTATTCAACCCAATTTTTAAGAAATTCTTCTTGAACATCAACTAATACAACATCATTATAACAATAATTTTTCTTGAAATAATTATATGATTTAAGACCAATACAATAAATTTTCAATAAATTTTGAATACCAATTTTTTTCATTGATATCAATAAATTTTCAGTCAAATTCATATAACCATCATTAGTTAATGTAATCAATTTAATATTATCTTTAAAAATGTTATCACGAAAGAATACTCTAAAGCTAATATTAGCACCAAAAAAATTATTGTTTACCCAACTATATTTATTTTTATCATAATTAATTGTTTTATTTAAATAATAACAACAATCTTTATCAGATAAATAATGAAGATAATTAACATAATGAGATACAGTGCTACCATCATGTCCAATAAAATATGTGCTATTAGCAGTAATCATATTAAGTATTAAAAATTCAATAACATCATAATTTTTAAAATCAACAAAAAACTTTTTATAATCAATATTATGTATTAAATCTTCAACATATATAATTTTATATTTATTAGATAATTTATTCAATAAATCAGCATCAGTACGATCACACATAACATATATAGGTAGATTATTCTGTTGTTTATTATTAATATATTCAAGTTGATTCATAAGTGGATTATAATAAGAAGAACTATTAGAATCAATAAGTGATTTAGGATGTCGTTTATCACCAAATCTAAAATGAATAGAAATATATTTTTTAAAAAGTTCAATATTATTAAAAATCAGATAAAATGATTTATGTAAATATGTAAGAGATTTACATATATTAGACATCAATATATAATTTTTTTCAGTTGTAAAATAATTATAAAAACATCTACTAGCATTAATCTTGTCAACAAAAATATATTCTTTGGAATTATTAGGCAAATTATTAATATATTTAGTTCGTCCATTCAAAAAATTATCTATTTTATAATAATTTTCGGGTAAATTTAATGATATATCAATTAAACCCAAATGAGAAAAATTAGCAGGAAATTTTATAATTTCACATATATTATTATCTTCAATAATTTTATTAATATTATCAGGTACACTACCATAATGTAGTTCAAATCCATTGGTTAAATAATTTAAATAAGCATCATCAAAAAAATCTAAAAATCTTCCATAATCCCAGTTAGATTTACCACAATGACACAATGGATGTTTGATTAATAAAATTAATTTTCTATTAGTAATATTAGCTAAATATATAGCATGTTCTAAAGAAAATAATTGATTATTAAAACCAACTCCTGTAAATAATTGAAAAATTATGTTTTTCATATTTATATTTCATCAGAAAAAAAAATATAAAATCCAACACATATTGTAAAAAATCCAAAAATTTTTCTTAATGTATACAAATCAATTTTTGTTGTATATAATGAACTAAAATAAGAAAATATAGTAAAAATAAATGCCATATACAATCCAGCAAAAATATCAACATTATCCGTTTTATAAAATCTATACGCAGCAAAAATACCAATCGGAGGCAAAAGCATAAATAATGATGTTCCAATTCTATCTTTTATATTTGTAAGCAAACCAAACATTGTCAATAATGGAACAATTGCTATTTCAGCTCCACCACCTATTAATCCTGCTAATAAACCACTAACAATACCAACAATTGTAAGTCCAAGATAATAATTCATTTTATATTAAAAATATAATAAAATATAATAAAATATAATAAAAAATTGAAAAATATTGAAATAAAAATAATAAAACAAAAATAATTCATTAAAAATAAATGAAACAATTTCAAAATTTGTTTTTAAATTCAATAAAAACAAATAGTAAACAAATAGAAAAAACATTTGAATCAAAAAAATATATTATAAATGGTTATGATAAAAAAAATAATATTGGAATTGAATTTTTAGATGATAACATATCAATAAATGATATAAAAAATAAAGAAAAAATAATGGATATTGATTTTATTTTTAATGTTGAAAATAATTACATTAAATATGTTAAAACTTCCGATGTAATAATATGTGAAATATCAAATGAAGAATTTAAAGATGCAATAAAAGAAATAGAAAATAATGTATTTTTATTTACTAATACAAAAAATTGGATTTGGTTAACAGATAGAACAGTTTACAAAATAGAAATAGAAAAGAAAATAAAATACGTTTGTATTGGTGAACCATGTTCATTAGAAGATGTATTAGAAAATACCTGTTTAAAATTTATTTTAACAGATAAAGGTAAAAAAAATTTAACAAAAATAAATAATGAATTAGAACATGTTGATATTATATATGGTAGATGCAAAGAATCAATGTATTTATTAGATGATATACATAGAAAATATGTAAATACACACATGTTAAACAAAAATGAAATAATAGGTATAAAAGCAGTAGCGGGTGGAGGCAAAACTACTACGCTATTAGAATTATCAAAAATTCATAATCAAAAAAAAATATTATATATTGCTTTTAATAAAAGTTTGATAAACGAAATAAAGGATAAAATTAAAAAACAAAATATAAAAAATATGAATCCTTGCACATTTGATGCACTTTTGTACAAATTATATATTAATAAAAAAAATCAACAACCTAATATTCAAGATATTAAACCACAATTTATAGGGAAAATTATACCATTTCTTGATGGTAAACCATATCGCGTTAGAGAATATTATTGTAAGCATTTAAAAAAATTTTGTAATGATGCAAGTGAAAATAATATTGAAAAATATTGTTTAAAAAATATAGGTGAAAAAAAAAAATTACTTATTGATTTATGGTCTAAAGTATTAAATGATGAGTTTACTAGTTTTGAAACTATAAGAAAACTTGCTTATATAAAAAATTGGTTTAATGGGTATATTGATACCAATTATGATTTAATAATGATTGATGAAACACAAGATTTTGATATGATAATGTTACAAATGTTATTAAATGACACAAATATTCCAAAAATTTTCGTAGGCGATAATATGCAATCAATTTACCAATTTAGAGGTTGTATAAATGCATTTGAATATTTACCAAGTAATTCATTAATAATTGAATTCTATTCAACATTTAGAATTGGTAATCCAGCATGTGATGAAATAAGAAACAAATTTAACCAATGTCATATTATTTCAAAAAGTAAAAATTCAACAAGATTTGTTAGCACATTAGATGATAATGAAAAATATGTATATTTATTCAGAAGCTGGAGAGTGCTTTTACAAACTGCTGAAAAAACAAATAAAATTTGGATAAATAGTTTTGATAAAAAAATAAATGAAATAAAAAATCTTCATAATAAACTTATCAATTTTAAGAATTTTGATATTGATGAAAATACATATGAAGATGATCTACCAAAATTTTTAAAATCTATTTCTTCTGAACAATTAGAAAATTTATTAAATAATATTACAAATAATTTAGTTGATTTTAAAGACAGTTTAATAAAATTCTATACCGTGCATTCATACAAAGGATTAGAAGATGATAATATTAGATTAGCAAATGATATTAATATAAATGAAGATATTAACATATATTATGTTGCAATTACACGTTCAAAAAAAAAAATATTAATTGATTTATAAAATTTATATTATAAAAATATTTACTTATATAAAAAATAATTCAATATATAATATGAAAAAGCAAACAAAAAAACAAAAAAAAAAATTAGTAAATTGTTGTAAATCAATTAAAAAAAAAAGAAAATGTATTAGAAAAGATGGAAAAGTTTTTTTTCTTCCTAGAAAATTTACAAAAAAACAATGTTATAAAAAAGTAAAAGGGTTTACTATGAGAGCATCATGTGCACCATATAAATATTGTTAATATATATGTATTTAACATATATAATACATTACTTTATAATATATATATATATATTATAAAGTAATGTCATTTTTATATTTACTAGGTTTTTTTTTAATTATTCTTATGTATCTAATAAACAAATATTCTTTTACTAATTTGAAACCAACATGTGAAAATTATGTGACAAATACATATTTATATTTAGCATTCAGTATACTTTTAGTAGCTTTGTTAGTAAATGTTCTTAATAATATATGTAGTTCTAATACAATAAATTCATTGAAAAATATATTATGTAATGTTCAATTCTTATGGTTTTCATATATAGCATCATTAGTAATTGTTTTTGTAATATTTTTTACTAGAAAAGATTATAGTAAAAATGGTCATGTATTGAATCATATATTATGGATAAGTTTTTTGTTATTATTTTCAGTTTTTTTTAGAAGAGTTTTTATGTATATTAACAATTACGATATAGTTTATACAATTTTTTTAACATTTATTATTTTTCTTATTATGTCATTGGCTGTTTATATAAATCCTTCATTTTTTGAGAGAAGTTATAAATTTGCAATTACAGGATTATTTGTAGCATTAATAGTTATAATAATTTCTGAAATAATTTTAATTTTTTATAAAAATAAATTAGCACAAAAATATATAACATATTTTGGAATTATTGTATTTTCTTTGTTAATTTCTTATGATACAGTAGAACTTTTTAATCTTGCAAAAAATTGTGTTGAATATCCAAATTATCCAAAATCTTCATTAGATTTTTTTATAACAATGGTTAATTTATTTAAAGATTTATTAAGAGCAAAATCAGGTAGATATTAAAAAAAATATTATGACTTATAAAATAAAATTGAATTTAAATTATATTATAAAAACTAATATAATTTATTCATCAAATATGAATACAGATATAGAAGAATTTATCAAAAACAAAAATTCGATGGGATCAAGTGAATATAATAATATTGATATCGAAAAATATGATCATAAAAAATTCAAAATTATTTTTGATGATTTATTAAGTTTGATTCATGAAAATAAAAATTTAACTAATATTGCTGATAATTTTGAACTAGTCAAAATTTTTGAAAAAGAATTATTTAAATTACTTCGTTATCATAAATTATTTCATATTAGAAAATCAATATTAATCGCAATATTAAATAAAAAATTTAAATCACATGATTTTGATAAAGAATATTCAGAATATTTATATCTATTGAAATTATTACTACGTAAAAAACCAGGTAGAAATATATCAGGTATTACATGTATCACAGTAATTACTGCTCCTTTTCCAGATGGTCAATCATTTAGTTGTAAACATAACTGTTACTACTGTCCAAATGAACCAGCACATGAAGGTAACAATTATCAAGCTCAACCAAGAAGTTATCTATTTCACGAACCAGCAGTTTTAAGAGCTAATCAAAATAAATTTTATGCAATTGGACAAATGTTAAATCGTTTAGATACATATTATAGCAATGGACATGTTCCAGATAAGATTGAGATAATTGTGGAAGGCGGTACTTACACAGAATATCCAGTAGAATATTTAGAGCGTTATCATCGTGATTTGTTTTATTCAGCTAATATTTATTTTGATTTAAGAGAAAATTTCCCAAATTATGATAATTTTAGTGATAATCAATTAGATCTTAATATATTAAAAAATGTAAGACAACCATTGAGTATAGAGCAAGAAATTATCATTAATAAAACCGCGAGAGTCCATATTATAGGTATTTGTATTGAAACAAGACCTGATGCATTAGATGATCAATGGTTACACAGATTTAGAAATTGGGGTGTAACTCGTGTTCAACTTGGTGCACAACATGTTGATAATGTTATTTTAAAAAAGATAAACAGAGGACATACAATCGAGCAGCTATTATGGGCGATAAAATATTTATATGATAATTGTTTTAAAGTGGATATTCATATTATGCCAGATCTTCCAGGAGCAACTCCAGAAATAGATAAAGCTATGTTTGATTATGTTTATAGTATAATCTGTCCAGACCAAATGAAAGTATATCCTTGTCAGACTATACCATGGACTGTTATTGAAAAATGGTATAAACAAGGAAAATATATTCCTTATTTTGATAAAGATCCAAATTTGTTAATAGATGTGGTAAAATATTCTATGACAACATGTCCAAATTGGGTTAGATTGCCTCGTGTTATTAGAGACATACCTTGTTCTATTTATGTAGAAGGTGGAAATGATATCGCGAATATGAGACAAATAATTGATAATATGTTGAATGGTGATGGCTTATATTCAACTGATATTAGAACACGTGAAATTGGTAGACATCCAAAATATTATAAATTAAAAGCAAAATATTCAACAACTTCATATTTTGCACATGATGCAGATAATTATTTTATTGAATATGAAAGTTACGATAAAAGAGCATTATTTGGTTTTATTAGATTAAGAATTGTTAATGAAAATAATAATTTAACTATTTTTCCTATTCTAAAAAACAAAGGATTAATAAGAGAACTTCATGTATATGGTGACACTACAGCAGTGTCATCATCTAATAAACATGCGTGTCAACATAGAGGTATTGGAGGCGGACTTTTAAGATTAGCAGAAATAAAATCAATGGAACATGGACTAACCGGTATTGTAGTTATTAGCGGAGAAGGAGTAAAAGGATATTATGAAAAAAAAGGTTATGTAGAAATAGATACATTTATGGTAAAGAACTTTAAAACTTATGAATTATTATTTTATTATTTGAAAGCTAATTATTATAAAGAAACCTTATTTTACATATTTTGTATTTTATATTTATTAATAGATTATATTATGTGATATACTAAATTTTAAACATATATAGTATCAAGTGTTAAAATTTTAAATGATGAATGTTTAAAGAATACTTTTGTATTATATGAATTAACAATTTTTTCAATATTTTTATCATTAAAAATAATTTTACCAGTTTCATATGCATCATATTTTTTTAAATCATTAATAACTCTGCGTGTTCCATAATAAGGATGAGCTAATTTATTAGTTATATAATTATGTCCTAACATAATACATTTACATTTATTAATAACACATATATGATGATTGTCTAAAACTAATGTAATGATTGATTTAGATTTTTGAAGATCAGGACTATTGATATTGAAAGGAAAATTCCATTTTCCATTAATTTTTACAGGATGCCACGGTGATATTTTCAAACCATTATCTAAATTAATCAATTCTTTATGGTTACCTGTAATTGTAATTTCGATAATACAAAGTATTTTACTAATTTGAATATTATCATTAATATCATATGAAATAACACAGTCATTTTTTTCCAAATCACATAATTTTTTTTCTGTATAATCAGACATTAATATTTTACATTCTGAGTCAATACACATAATATTTATTATTTATTATATTTTTTATAATGAAAAAATATTTCAATTTAATAAATTATTGAATAATTATTTATTAAATTTTTTTAATTGTATATGTCGATGATCGAAGAGATTAATGTAAAAAATGTTTATGAAATAATAGCATCTCATTTTTCTTGTACAAGAACTTATCAATGGTCTTGGGTAACTAATTTTTTAGAATCGTTGAAAGAAAAATCTATTGTTTATGATTTAGGTTGTGGTAATGGAAGAAATATGATTTATAATAATTTAAGTTTTGTAGGAATAGATAATTGTAAAAATTTTGTAAATATTTGTAGAAAAAAAAATTTAAATGTGATTGAATCTAATCTAATGTCTATTCCTTTAAAAGATGAATCTTGTGATGCTATCATATGTATAGCAGTATTTCATCATTTTAGTTGTGATGAAAATAGATTAAAAGTATTAAATGAAATATATAGATTGTTGAAACCAGATGGTAAAATATTATTATCTGTTTGGTCAATAAATCAACCAGCAAAAACAAGAAGAATTTTTAATACATATGGAACAAATATAGTATCATATAACAAAAATGGAAATATTTATAACAGGTATTATTATATATTTCAATTAGATGAAATTAAAAATTTATTTGAAAAATCAAATTTATTTTTATCAAAATATTATTATGATTGTGGCAATGAAATTTTTGAATTAAAAAAGATAATTTTAAATTAGTTTTAAGTTAAATATATCTTTATAAATATAGTACAATTATTATCAAAATATAATGAATTATTTGAATCATATATATGATTTAAGTTTTATTTACAATGTTTTTGAAAATAATTTAAATAATTTGAATAGGAAAAGTTTCAAATTTGTTTATTTAAAAACTAATGAAAACAAAATATCAAAGTATAAAAAAAATTATTTGTATTTCAAGTCTAATTTATCATCATCTCAAAAAATATTTTACTTTAGCACCTCTTATTTTATGTTTGTTCCTCTTTTTTGTACTTTTTTTTATAAATTTTTGAATTTCAATATTAATGAACACCTATATAAAATAATTGCACCCTATATTTTATTTGTTTCAGGTTTATTATCAATTATTCATTGGGGTAATTATAATCCAGGTTCATATGTACAAAAATTAGATATTATTTTTGTTTTATTAGATTTAACATCCACAACTTATGACTATTATAATATTTTGAATAAATCCTCTTTTTTAAAAAAAATGTACATATTTTATCTTTTTTTGATACTATTTATTTGTATATTTGAATTATATTATAAAAAATATTTTAATTATTTAAATATTGATTATGATGTATATGTTATAGGTTTTTATGCACATGCCTTATTAAGAATATTAGGATTCAATTATATTTTAACAACTATTATAAAATTTGATAATATATTTCAATATATATCATTTTTTTTCAATATTTTTGTAATGTGTTTTATATGTTATTATATCACAGAAATATATTTTAATAACAATAAAAATATAACAAATTATGATTTAATTTTATTTTCTATATTAGGTATTTTTTTATGTGTATGTTATTTATTAATTATAACAATTATCATGAATTTAACAAAAAATATTATGTGTATTATTTAATTTTTTATATAAATATATATTAAATATATACTTATGGATAATTTACATATTAAATTAGCTGTTTTAAGTTCATTTATAGGTATTGGATTAATATTGATAACAGAAAAATATTCTGCAGATGATGTAGGTTCTAAATTTTCTGAAATAAAAAATGAAATCAAAGAAAAAGTAGCAGATGTGCAAGATGCAGTTGGTAATATAAAAGATGATCTAACCGAACGAGCTAAAGATGGTGTTGATTCATTGAAAGAAAATGTTGATTCTGTAAAACAAAATGCTATTATTAGTAATCCAATTGGCAATATTATCGGTAATAATGACAATGATGATGATGATGATGATGATGATGATGATGATG
>CERI01079664.1_pt1 | contig 16389 bp, 23 predicted proteins | sample 350261 | NCBI WGS metagenome assembly CERI01 (sample SAMEA2620979, study PRJEB7988) | marine metagenome | isolation source: saline water (ENVO:00002010), including
TTGTTAAACATTTGATTAATGAGAGAAACCTGGGACATAAGAAATAAAGTATCGGGATGTTTAGATCCACCAGACGAAGGACCAATTCCAATTATAACGCTGAAAGGCAAGCAATAGATGACCGTTTTTACGCTCAAATAAAGGAAAACAATAAACGTTTGTATAGAAATCTCACGCTGATAATGGGATGGATGTTCTACATTGCGGTGAAGATTGCGTATCCTTCCTTCAGTATCTTTCCGTCTTTCTCCTAGATTTAAATTTGAAATTCCTAAAAAATATTTATATGAAGAAAATTATCTCCATTTATTAATTGGATATAATTTTTATAAAAAATCTAAAATATGATCTATTAATTCGTTACAGAGTGGTAGGACACCGTAATTATACACATATTCGCTATAATGGGCCTGTTTTATTTTTTCTCTATAATAAATGATTTGATTTATTGAATCTATTATTCTTAAACTCGGTGCCCAATTATTACTACATAAATAAGAGGAACACATCATACAACATACACCATTTAAATTTTTATAAACTCTTTTTTTTATATTTGTAGGTAAATTAAAAAAATATTCATGATCTATTATTCTATTATTTACCATAACTTGTAAAGGAGCTTTAAATGGATAAGAATCACATATAATAACTTTTACATCTTTATCTTTATAAACAAAAGTTATTAATTTTTTCTTTTCCTTTAAATCTTTAACTGAATAATTTATTCCAGTTAATTCTTTTTCTAATCGTCTAGATAACATAAATATAATAATTATATATCTTTATTATATATATGTACAATAATATCAATTTAAAATCTATTAAAAAATCTAATATAAATAAATATCTTGATAAAAACCTAGTAGATAAATTATTATATGAAACCATTCTTGAATTTCCTTTTTCCACATTTCCTTATATTCACGGAGTCAATTCCAAAGGATGCCAAAAATATAAACAAGGTAATTGTGTGGCTTTAGCTATAAATCTTAGGAAAAAATTAAAAAAATATAATATTAAATCAATTTTAATACCGTGTTCTATACCAAAAAAATATCAACACGAGGGTTATATTCATTTGTCTCACTGTGCTGTTGCCATATTAGATGAATTAAATAATATTCTTATTTGTGATCCTGCATTTTATTTTCTTGAATCTGCTTATTTAAATTTTAATAAAATAACATCAAATACTATTTTATCCAAAAATATTTATGATAACAAACTTGATACTAATGTATTTAATTTAAAAATTATTAAAAAACTAGTTAATTTTAATAAATACCAATCTATTCCTGATAATACATATTTAGTTAATATGTTTTTTAAAGATGACCCTAATGATAGTTGGAATTATTATTTAATTCAAATATTAAATCCCGATGAAGCTATTTCTAATTTTTTTATTAATATAAAACGATTACCATTTATTACTATCCTAGATAACAAATTAACATTAAGTTTTTTATTAAAATATACAGATAAATCAACATTTTATATAAAATATTATGGCAAATTAATTTATAAAGGAATAAAATCTAATATTCCAGAAAGTATAAAACCAATAATTAAAAATTATCTAGGCAACGATTGGATTAATTCTATTTATATGAACCCCTCAATTAATAAAAAACAATTTAATATAAAGGATAATTCCTAATCTATTTCTGATATATTTGGTCCTTCATCATTAACATTACTCGGTATTTCACCAGACATTCCTCCTGGCATTCCTCCTGGCATTCCACCCGGCATTCCACCGGGCATTCCACCTGGCATTCCACCTGGCATTCCACCCGGCATTCCATCTGGCATTCCACCAGCCATTCCCGCTTGAATTTTTTCCATTATCGGTTTAACCAAATCCTCTAATTCTTTATATTTTTCATCATATTCATTCGCTTCTTCGTGATCCAAAGATATCCATTCCTTTAATTCTACTAGTTTTTCTTCTACACTTGCTTTATCGTCACCAGATAAAGTTATTTTTTCATCTTTACTTATAGATTCAATTGAATAAATATAATTTTCTAATTTATTTTTAGATTCTATAACCATCCTTAATTTATCATCTTCGCTTTTAAACTTTTCAGCATCTTGAACCATTTTTTCAATATCCGCTTGACTTAACCGCCCTTTATCATTTGTTATAGTTATCTTTTGTTCTTTTCCCGTTGATTTTTCGACTGCACCAACATTCAGAATACCATTCGCATCTACATCAAATGATACATCTATTTGTGGTTGTCCACGCGGCATAGGAGGAATACCCTCTAAACTAAATTTTCCTAACATATTACAATCCTGAGTCTTAGCTCTTTCGCCTTCGAAAACTTGAATTAAAACTCCAGGTTGATTATCAGCATAAGTAGAAAAGGTTTGACTCTTTTTTACTGGAATAGATGTATTCCTCTTTACTAACGGTGTCATTACTCCACCAGCAGTTTCTAACCCCAATGATAATGGGGCCACATCTAGTAACAAGAGATCTTGTAATTGTTCAGATTTGTTATTTCCACTTAAAATGGTTGCTTGTACTGTCGCTCCATATGCGACCGCTTCATCTGGATTAATAGATTTACATAATTCCTTTCCACCAAAAAATTCACTCAACATACTTTGAATTTTAGGAATTCTAGTTGATCCACCAACCAATACAATCTCATCTACAGAAGATTTAGAAATTTTAGAATCTCTTAAAACTTTTTCTACCGGTTCTATACACTTTTTAAAATAATCCATATTCATATCTTCAAATCTAGCTCTTGTTATCGTTGAATTAAAATCTATTCCTTCATACAATGAATCTATCTCTATATGGGCTTGGGATGAAGAAGAAAGAGTTCTCTTTGCTCTTTCACATGCTGTTCTTAACCTCCTCATTGACCTTTCATTTTCAGAAATATCTTTTTTCATTTTCCGTTTGAATTCTAATACAAAATGCATTACCATTCGATTATCAAAATCTTCACCTCCTAGATGCGTATCTCCCGCCGTTGCTTTTACCTCAAATATGCCTTCATCGATTGTAAGTAAAGATACATCAAATGTTCCACCACCAAGGTCAAATATTAAAACGTTTTTTTCATTTTCATCTTTTTTGTCTAACCCATATGCGATTGCAGCCGCGGTAGGCTCATTAATAATTCTCAGTACATTTAATCCTGCAATTAAACCTGCATCCTTCGTTGCCTGCCGCTGAGCATCATTAAAATAAGCTGGTACTGTAATTACCGCATTTTTAACATCTTTACCAATATATGCCTCCGATATTTCTTTCATTTTGACTAAAATCATAGAGGATATTTCTTCTGGAGAAAACTCTTTATTTTCTTCTTTATATGAAACTGCTATTATTGGTTTTCCGGTTTCATCTCCTTTCACCTTAAACGGCCAGTGTTTCATATCAGATTGAACTGTGCTATCTGAGATTTTTCTTCCTATTAATCTTTTGGCATCAAAAACGGTATTCATTGGGTTTGAAGAAACCTGATTCTTAGCGGCATCTCCTATCAACCGTTCTGTATTATTAAAAGCAACATAAGATGGTGTTGTCCTATTGCCCTGATCATTTGCTATTATTTCTACTCTATCGTTTTGCCATATCCCTACACAACTATAAGTTGTACCTAGATCTATTCCAATACATTCACCTTCTACTGACATAATATTTTTTAATCAATTAACCTTTATATTATTTTATAAAAATAATTTATTTATAATTCTCCTTGACATAAAGGACAAATATTTTCTAATTTATTATGTAAATTAATCTGATCAAGACACAGTAAACATAATTTATGATTACACTTTAATATTTTTAATTTTTTATCGTATAAACATACTGGACATTCCCCAAATTCTAATTTTATACTAATTTTTTCTTCATCGTAAGTTCGTAACACACATCCTTTATTATTATTACACCTTTTTATAAAATCTTTTTTATCAGTATATTCTAAAAATAAATCACATTCATCTTTTGTTTTAAATTTAATAACTGTCGTTTTTGGTATATATTTTTTATTTATTAAAGATTGCATTGTTATGTTTTTATATTTATATTTATTTAGGTTTTTTATTTCAATTTTTAATTAACAACATTGGTTATTTTTCTTTTTATATTTTGATTTTGTAAAATTCCTTTTATTATATGTGGACAAATTGCTACGTTATTCATAATTGTTCTATATTTAAAACTTGCAATTGTTGATTTTGATATAAACTTTATACTATACCACCAGCGGGGTGGAATATATATTATGTTTTTTGGCTTTAATGTAACTTCTAAGCATTTGATTTTATCAAAATTTTGTAAATATTTTTTATTTATATTCCAAGGATTGATTGGAGACCTAAATTCAAAATTTTCATAGTCTTTTATTTCATCTAAATACTTACTTCCTTTAGGTGGCGATAATTTTATTTTAATTTCTCCTTCAGTCACCATAAAATAATTTCTATAATTTAAGTCATATTTAAATACCGTTTCGGAATTATTTCCAAATATTATATCATAATAAATATTTGATACTAAAGCCGGTCTTATTAAATAATCATTCAATTTAAAAATTTTATATAATCCAGTTTCTTCTATAAAATCGGAATTATTTTCTAAAATATATTTTTTTTCCTTATCTTTATCTATTACTTGTAAACCATTTACTAAAGAATACGGAAGATACATTTCTTCGTTATTTTTTAAATCGTATTTTACCTTTCTTATTTTTATATCGAAGGCTCCATATGTATCTAATAAATTTTTTCTATTAATTAGTTTTAATATATCCTCATTTGGATAATCCCACAATACCGGTTGTTTTAAATCACATACTTCTTCTAATTTTTCCTTATTTGGTTCATTTAGTTGATAAATCTCTAAATCATTACTTGTATTTAAATGAAAAAGTATATGAATATATAAAAATAATATTACGCTAAATATAAGAATATTTAATAAAAATTTCATAACTAATTAAAGAACATTTTTCTTTTACAATTTCTAAACGATTATATTAATTTAATTATTAATATAATTACAAATATTTATATTTATTATACATTTAATTCTTCCTTATTCCCTGAATTTTCTTTTGTACTTTCTTTTTTTCGTTCAACCTTTTTTTTTGTGATTTCATCGGTAACTTCTTTACTAACATGACTAACTACCTGTGTTTTAGTAATCGGTTTTTCTATGATTTTTAAAACCGTGTTTTCTTTTGAAGGGTTTTTTTTATTTTCCAAAATGTTATCATTTACTGCTGATTTGGGGTTTTCTTTAAATTCAAAACTCTCCTCTATCAAGGTTGTGTTTTTCTCTAAATTAGATTTTTTTTTTTCACAATCACAATATTCATCTATCTTTTTACTTTGAACAACATATACAGATTGTAAATCCATTACTAGTTTTTTTAAATTACTAATTTCTAACGATAATAAATCGTATTTTTCAGCGGATAAATCATTCTCTTCAGGTATAACCGGGGTTTTAAGATTTAAATTTTCTTCTACTTTTTTTAATCTAGTATTTAAATCTTTTAATAATATTGTAAAATTTACACGCTCACCCTGTGTTACATTTTCTCTACTTATATTTGGCTGAACTTGATTTACTGATCGTTGCCTATATTGATTGTAAGTTGACTGACTATATCTACTCGGAGACTGAGATATCTGGCTTCGAATTGGTTGGCCCGGGGGTTGAGCACTTCCAGCTCTTCTTCTTTTTGCTGCTGATAATCCTGCTGCTCCACTCATCGATTTTAAATAAATAAAATATATATTTTATATATTAATTACGCATAGTCATTTTAATTGTTTCATGATGTTTGTAATCTTTTATCTCAAAATCTTCTAAAGTATAATTTTCTATATTATTTTTCCTTTCTTTAATTTGTAATACAGGAAATTTAAATGGGCTTTTTTGAGTCTGACTCCTTAATTTTTCTAAATGATCATCATAAATATGACAATTTCCTAAATAATATATAAATTCTTCTGCTTCTAAATTACAGTGTTTAGCTAATAAATGAGTCAAAAAACTATAAGAAGCTATATTAAAAGGCACTCCCAATCCTACATCACAGCTTCGTTGATACAAAATACACGATAATTTATTTCCAATTACATTAAATTGACATAAAACATGACACGGGGGGAGGGCCATATCTTTTAATTGACATGGATTCCAACTTGACATTATAATGCGTCTGGAATACCTTTTCTCAGGGTCTTTTAATAGATTTATAACCTCATTTAATTGATCTATACCTTCCCCCGAATAATCAGTATCTTTATTTATATATTTTGCATTAAAATGTCTCCATTGATGACCATATACAGGCCCCAAATCATTTTCAGCTAAATAATTTAAGCCTACACTATCTAAATACTCTCTTGAACTATTTCCATTCCATATTTTTACATTTTGATTTTGTAGAATAGAATTGTCTGTGCTACCACTAATAAACCAAAATAACTCTTTTAGACACGTTTTCCATGCTACTTTTTTTGTAGTTAATAAAGGAATAGTGTTATTTTTTAAAGAAAAATGCATCGCACTCCCTATTACGGTTTTTACTTTTCCATTTCTACCATTTATGAATTCGCCTTCATTCAAAATATCATGTATTAAATTTATATATTGATTTTCATCATGACTGTTTCCTTGTTTATCTTTTTTTAAAATATCGGTTACTCTCTTTATCATTTATACATAATATATAGGGTAGTAATTTTAATTTCTTTTCATAAAACATATGGATGAAACTAAGGAATCTATTCCTGATAAAAATGGATTTTTAAATACTGTTTTTAATTTTGATGAAGAAAACAGAGGAGAGATGATGAATATCATACAATATACTATTTTAGCCATTATTCCATGTTTATTAATATTAAAAGCTTGTAAATATATATTTCCAGGAGAGGACGAATCCAAAGGGTCAATTGAAATATTTATTGAAGCATTTTTTCAAATTTCTTTCATTTTAATTACATTAACTCTTATTGATAAAATGGTTAAATATATACCTACCTATAGTAAAATTCCATATTTAGGAAATACTCCATTCCCTACCTTTTCTCTTCCATTCATATTTTTACTTCTTACTATGCAAACTAAAGTTGCTGGAAAAATAAATATTCTACTAGAGCGATGTATGGAACTTATACAAGGTAAAAAAGAAGCATTAAGTGTAGAAAACAATAAAAATGTAGCGGTACATCAACCTTTAGCTGGCGGACATAGTATTAGTAGAGCTGATACTTTAGATCAATCTCAATTATTACCTAATTCTAATGTAAATACGCAATTACCTGCTATGCAAATGCAAAATCCCGATTTTAATGATATGTATCAAAATCAAACCACTGCTATGCCAGGTGCGGCGGTTCCGGGCATGAATGAACCTATGGCTGCAAACGAAGGTGGAGGCGGATTTGGAGGTTTTAGTTCCTGGTAATTACAATATTTAAGTTTTTAAAAACATGAAATCGACTACGACATCACTAAACCGTAAGGTTAAGATAATTTAACAAAAAATTGAAATAAGTATTATAGTCTAAATGATAGATACCTCATAACATGAATTCAAATAAGAATAAGAATATCAGCTTAATCATAGTCTTATTTGAATTCTTATTTCCTCATAACATGAATTCAAATAAGAATATGATTAAGCTGATTATGGAACAAGAAAACAACATTTATCTTAAATATAGAAATCAATCTCTATATCAAGCCCGAAAAAAAATGTATAAAAACACGTTTAAAAAATCCCATTCTCAACCAATGAGACATGTAAGGAAATTGCGATGGTAAATTAATGAGAAATAATTTGATTTTCATTAATAACAGTAGATTTAACAATATTTTTTATAATTTTATTTTCTTGATTGGTATCTTCAATATCACTCATTAAATTTTGAACTAATTTAATATATTCATCTTTTCCTTCCGCAGTATTATGCCAATTTGGATTCTTTTTTTCCCAATCTGATATAGCTAAAATACTTTGTTTTTGACTAACAGACCCCACTGCTAATTTAAGTTTTTGTTTGGAATGATCCTTTTCCCATTCATTATTATCTTTGATATATAGAGTTTCTTTTTTTATATCGGTACAGTGTATCGGTCTCTTACATGTATCCAATTGATTTAGATTATTAACAAATAATGTACTGATTCCTTCCATTAATCCATTATTTTTAATATAATCTAAATCAGCAAATTTGATTTGGAGAGATTTAATAAAGTCAGACATGTTAATGGCATCTCTACAATTTTCATTTAAAAATACATTTAAATTAATATAATTATTATAATTATTTCCAATTCTAGGCAACATTTCATTTATAATCTTCCCTTGATTAGTCATATGAGTCATCATTTCTTTGACTAATAATTTCATCTCATCGTTATTATTTATATTAGATTCACTTAAAATTTTATTTTCATTTATTTTACATTTTTTTTTATGTCTCCATAGCCCAGATCTCTGTTTGTATTGTCTCCCACACACTTCACATGAATGAAGAATCACTTTTTCACTTGCGGAGGCGGTATGTAGAGGCGTTGCCTGCGTTGCCTTTGTATGTTTACGTGTGGATAAATGTTGATCCCAGAGAAATTTCCTACTGCATTTGTAATCACAAAATGTACATTCGAATTTAGTTTGCATATTTTTGCATACTTTTGGTTGCCGAATATGCATTATTATAGCAACAGAAAATATGCTTAAGTCAATTTAAAAAATTTATGGTAACAAAAAAAACATCCATTTTTTAATAAATCTTGAGCATATCAATAACAATTGAATTATTTTGAAAAATTTTACGAAATATTAAGACCCTTTTGAAAAAATTTGAATTTCCATTGAAAAATCCAAAAAAAAAATTTTCACTCTATAAAACTAGTAAAATTTTTCAAAATACCTACACAACCTACATAGATATTTTAAAGGTGTCATTTATTTTACTTACTAAATTCTAAATAAAATAGATAGGTGCGTTACATCTTGTAGGCTATTCATTTACTAGGTCTCCATTCGATGTAGAATCTTCTTGTTGGGCTTGTTCCTCGGCTGTTACGATTTCACCAGAAATTATTTCGATTCTTTAAATATTTTTTATACGATGCTATATTTTTTTCTAATTCTTGATAATTATAGTTTGCAATTTGATCTAAAATTATAGGCTCCACATTCTTATTTTCCATAATAATAAGTAATTATATAAAAAAATGAAACATTAATAATTCTTAAAATAACTCATATCGACATTATGAATAAACGATTATTGCTCACAGTTCTATTTATTTATTATTTTCAAAAATCATTTTCCTTAAACAATAATTATCCCTACAATCCAAATATTCACAATTTAGGAAATATTGGGTGGAAGGGAAAATTTCATGCAAAATTAGCCAATGTGTTTATTGAACAGGCCGATAAAAATCTATATAAATATAGTATTAGAGAACGCATTATAAATACTCAGGATTATAGAAAAAGTATTCTTGATATAGGGTGCGGAGTAGGATACTCAACTCAATATAATCCAAAAAGTCTAGGTATAGATACCAGTCCTGAAATGATCGCTCAGGCCAAATCAAACTTTCCAAAAAAAAATTTTAAAATTGGTCATGCTGAATTCTTTAAATCTCAATATAAATTTGATATAGTAACTTCTATGTTTCTATTACACGAAGTACCTCAAGAACATAGAATTAATATTATAAAAAATGCCATGAAAAATTGTAAAGAAAAAATTATTATAGTAGATATTGCATCTAATTATAAAGCCAGCCCTTTTATGTTGGCAGGAGAACCTTATTTAAAAGATTATCTTAAAAATATTGATAAGGATTTGAGTTTATTTAGAAAATATATTATTAAAGAAAACCATGTTCATATGTGGGTTTTTGATTATTCATAATGTTTTAAGGACACATATTCCGGTAAATTAGTAAATTGATCCAATAATTCTTTATTTTTTAAGTCTATTTCCAGCGGTACACTTGATGCTAATGGAGCCTTACTAGTCCATCTATTCTTACATAACACCTTTACTAATTTTTTAATTCTATTATTAATTCCTCCTGCATTTCTAGGTTGTTCGTGCTTTACAGCCCACTCAAACTGCATCGCCTCTATTTTGTTGGTAAAACCTTTAACTAAACAAATATGAGTCCACCCAGGGCCTTTGCTAGTTGTATATTTAGCACCTCCACTAATTTCTTTATTATGTTGTCTTAATCTTCTAACCGGATCGGGTGAAACCCCAGCATAAGTACAATAACCATTTTGAATAATATAAAAATCCCAGGACATTTATATTATTAAAATGTTTTACATTTTAAATAATCTACATTATAAAGAATATATAAATAAAATGTAAAACAGTAATATATTATGGTAAACCCAGATGAATTAGAAAAAGCGTATAATAATGAAGAAAATGCACAATTATTAGATTTAACCAATGAAAAAATAGAAACCGTAAAAATTCAAATGTTAAAACAAATAAATTTAGACAAAAAACAATTCAAAGAAATGTTAAATAAACTAAAAAATTATAGATATATTGATGAGCTCCCTGATTTAAAATATGGTGCATTTATTAGGTGGATATCTTTAAAAAATCCTGAAATTATAAAACTTTCTAACGGTGGATTGGTTATGGAAATTAAAATAGAGTTATCTGGTATCAAAATAGTATGTAAAAATAATATGAATGTTTTTTTCCAAATTAATATGAATGAAAATTTAATTTTTCAGAAATTAAATAATCAGGAAAATGTTTTGTTATCTGCACTTGATTATATTAATCAATAAATTTAATTAATTTTTATATTAATGAATAATCCCTTAATCGCTTGAATAAAAATATTTATTATATGGATTAAATTTATTATCTGAAATATTATATAAATTTAAATAGCTTATATATGGAAACACAGAGATATTAAATCTATGGTGACCATGGTGACAATTTGAACATAAAGCTATTAGGTTATGAATGTTATTATCAGTGGAATTATGATTTAAATGATGAATTTCGTGGGGAATATGTTTATTAAAATTAACATTACACAAACCACACTTGCCCTTTTGTTTAAAAAGTATTTTATCTTTAATGTTAGATGAAATCATCATATGATTATTTCTAACGAGTATAAAAACAAATAAACTGTAAAGTTGCATTATATAAAAAGATAATAAAATAATAATAGAGTAATATGGTAAATAATATAATAGTATTTGATTTAGACGAGACATTAGGTTATTTTACACAATTAGGGATAATATGGGAATGTTTAATTAATGAAATAGATAATAATTTATTAAATTTTTTTAACACATTGGATCTATATCCAGAATTTTTAAGACCTAATATATTTAATATATTAAATTATATTAAAAAGAAAAAAAAACAAAAAAAATGTGATATGGTTGTAATATACACTAATAATAATGGACCCAAAAATTGGAGTAAAATGATAGGATACTATTTTAATTATAAGTTGAATTATAAGATTGTAGATAAGGTGATAGGAGCTAACTCTGTTCAGAGTTGTAGAACTTCGAATCAAAAATTATATTCAGATTTAATAAGGTGTTTAAAATTAGATAAAAAAACAAAAATATGCTTTATTGATAATAAAATTCATAAAGGGATGATATTTAAAAATATAACTTACTTATTAATACCACCATATTTTAATAGTCTTAAAATTAATGAGATAATAAAAAGAATAAAGTTAGACGAAGAATATTTAAAAAGTAAAATGAATTTTTATAAATATGAACCTATATTTAATTATAAATTAGATGATGATTTTAAAATAGGAAAATTATTATTATTAGAATTAAAAAAGTTTTTAATTTAGTTTAATATAATTGCATATTAAAAACGTAATATCTAAAAAAATTGAATACTTAGTTTTAGTTTTTATTTTTTCATAAAAACTAACAATGAACAATAAAAAAGAACACTTTATTATTAGAGTTGGAGATGGTAATAATTTTAAAAATAGCAATTACCCATGTTGGGGATTAAAAAAGGGGAGGGGTGTAAAAACTATGGTAAGCAAAATAAAAAGGGGTGATATACTGTGGTTTATGACATCTAAAAAATATGGAGGAAAATTAATAGGAATGAGTGAATTTAAATGTTATTATGATAGAGATGATGAACCCCTAATCCCTTTATACACATATTCAAATAAAGAACAAAATTGGCAAGGCGATGATAATTGGAGTATACAAATAAATTATGAGTATTTATATAATACTGAAAAACAAAATATAGAAGCATTGGTAGCATGTTCGGCCAACATACTTAATTATCAAACTTGGAAAAATAGAGGATTACCAGATTTATATAATCATTATGATAACTTTAAGTATTATGCTGAACCTATTAAATTTAATATATAACTTTCGGACACGGAAGATGATATTAAATTAGGAAATTTACTGTTATTAGAAAAATTTTTTATTCTCATGATTGCATATAAAAAACTCAGATTTTTATAAAATTAAATTAATTCTTAATATTAATATCTTTATTTTTATAAGTAATTTGAAATCTATATATAAAAACAGTTATATATTTATTATGGAAGGTAGAAAAAGTAGAAAACAAAGGGCCGCTTTATTAAGAAAAGAGGCACAAAATAGAAAACTTTTTGAAGACATAAACAATCATAATTCTAATAAAGGAGAAATCATGACTAATAATTGCCCTATATTAAATGAAAACCTAACCACTTTAAATTTTAAAAGAACTAGAATGCAAAATGCAAAAGGCACAACAAATATGTTTATTAAACCATGACGAACCAGTGATAAAAGTCAACAGCTGCCTACGCGTAAATTTCAAAAATCTAATAGAAGTGGAAAGTTTTAATATTTTCAAGATTTATATTTCGAATGATATTATAATATTAAATTTATATTGATAATTGATAGAAATATTTCTTTTTTGAAAATGATAAAATGTTAAGTATTATGTTGAACCTAAACCTTTAAAGATTTAATATAGCTTTCTGCTGCGGCAGTAATAGACGAGGAAATAAATAAAAATAACCCGGATGCCCAAACTAATTGTTTATCAAAATTAGTAAATTTATTATAACTAGTAAAGGGATTAAACCGTATAATTAAAATAATAGCGACATAAAACGAAGTAATTGTAGTTAAATTTTCTAAATAAGAAGCATTAATAATTACGATGCCTGTGAAAGCAAAAAAATATAAAATATAAGAAAGAACAATTAATAGTTTATAAAAATCTTCATGCCATTTGAAATTAGTGGGAAACATTATTTATATATATTAAAAATAATAAACTTATATATAAATTTTTCTTTTTTTCCAAAGATAATTATAACTGTTTTTTTTAGTCTTACTAATAATATTATTATGGTCTGGTAATTTTCTTGTACCAACGATAATTTTTGATGTATGTTTTTTATAAATGTTTTTAGAAAGATATATAGGAATACATATCTTTCTTAAATATCCATATTTTAAAGCCACAGTATATGCACATGTAGGGCCAGTAGGGCATAAACTTATTCTTCCATAATAATTATTTTTAACGTTAAATAAAATTTGGGAAATATAGGATTTTAAATAAGGGTGATTTTTAACGGATGCAAATAAAGAAATTTGTAATCCGCGGTTTTTTGCATCTAAAGCAATAGAAAAGTTTTTATTTAAATTAAAAATATCCTTTAATGGGTAAAATAATGTAGAGGTTGCATCAATATAAACACCTCCATATTGATATATTACGCAAAGTCGCCATAAATCACATTTAAAGGCAGAGGGCACTAATTTATTATAAGCAATAAGAACATTATTTTTAAAAGTTAAATTATTATTTTGAAAATCATTTTTTAAAAAATCTAAACATTGATTGTCATCAAAAAATTTAACTAGCCATCCTTTATTTTTTTTTTCTAAAAGATCGTTAATTTCTTTAATTTCTGGGTTTAATGATGGAGCTGTTTTATAAATAAATTTTGGAATCATATATATATATATTAAATATAAAATTGAAAAACTTATAAAGTAATATTAATCATATATAATCATGGAAACTTCTATCCGTGAAAGAACATTAATAACTTTAATTAATTATTGTAAAAATGAACGAAAAGCAGGGGACCTAGAGAAAGGGATATATAATCATACCATTTTTAGTGCAAATAAAAATAGTATGAATATTAATTGGGACGATTCAAATTTTACTGATATATATTATAAAAAATTGGCAGCTACATTGGAACTTATTTTAAGTGTTAAAAATTTAGAATCTGAAGGTATATGTTTATCTAATAACTAGGAATTGATTTTTTTAAATTTTTTTGATAATCTCATTATTATATTAATTATATATTTTTATCTTTTAGTATAAATATTTAAAGTTCTAGCACTAGAATCTGTGGCTTCTATAAAATTAGGCATCCAAAAATAGGGTATACATTTTTCTGAGAGGCTATAATATTTAGCAAAAATATCTCTATAATAATTTTGTTCATTGGTTGTTGGAGGTAAATATTCATAATTATTTTTTGTATTGTACTTACTTAATTTGTTATTAATAATATCAAACCATGATCCAGAATCTCCACTAACTCCATCAGAAAACGCTTCTTTGCCTCTCCAAAGTACGGATGGCGGCAATAAATTAGGAGCATTAAGATAGATAGAATATCTTAATAAAAGCTTTTCAGGTCTAGATTTTATAAAATTACCAATTTCATTGTTCCCTTCCTGAATAAATTTCTCTGATAAATTATCCCAAATGTTTGAGGTCATATTAAACTTAGATCTGGGATTTCTTAAATTTGCTGGAATAGAAAAATAGTGAAGAACAAATGTTTTATCTAAGAAAGGCGTTCTACCCTCGAGACCATTTGAAGATATAGATCTATCCGATCTGAGAACATCAAAACAATGAATATTGTCTAATAATTTTCTACATTCCATATCAAACATTAAATCAGATGGTGAATTTAAAAAATAAATATATCCACCGGTAACTTCATCACTTCCATCTCCATTTAAAATTACTTTAGCTTTATTATTCTGTGATATATATTTGGATATTAAATAATTTCCTACACTGGCTCTAACAGAGGTTGTATCATAACTTTCAATATTGTATATAACCTCATCGATAGCATTAAAAAACTCGTCGGGAGTCAAAATAATTTCGTGATGAATACTATTGATATGTTTAGCTACAATTTGAGCGTTTTTTAGATCTAAAGACCCTGCCATTCCAATACTAAAGGTATGTAAAGGTTGTTTATAGATTTGGGAAGTAAGAGCTGCAACTAAACTACTATCTAAACCTCCAGATAATAAACAACCAATAGGACGGTCAGATGTACCAATTACTCTATTATAAATGGCATTATATAAATTATTATAGATATCATTGCAATAAGTATTAATAGTAGTATTATTAATATTATTAAAGCTTGAGTTATAATACGGAATATTAAAATAATTTTGTTGTTTAAAGCTAAATTTCCATTGGGATAGAACTTTTAGACTTTTACTCAAATATCCATATGTTCCAGGTTTTATTTGTGAAGCAGATAAATTAAATTCATTTATGGCTTTTATTTCCGAGGCAAATAAAATAAGCTTAGATATAGGATCCTCGCCAATAAATAGTGGTCGAGTACCAAATAAATCTCTAGCAAAAAATATTTTATCTTCATTTTCACAGAATTTTACACTCTGATCAAATAGAATAAAAGCAAACTCACCATCAATCATTTTTAAAGTTTTTTCAATTCCAAATTTTCTATACAAATGAATAATTATTTCACAATCGCTTTTGGTATTAGGTGTAATATCTAATAAAGAATATAATTCATGATAATTATATATTTCGCCATTACAAATTAATACACAATCTAATAATTCAATCGGTTGCATAGATTCATTATTTAATCCGTTAATTGATAATCTATGAAAAACAAATTGTACTTCATTCTTGATTAATACTTTGGTCATTTCAGGGCCTCTTTTATTGCCTAATGTAATAGCTTTTTTAATAGAGGAATTGAAATCCGTATTTTTAAAATTTACGATACATAAAATTCCGCACATATAATATTTATTAATTACACTTTAGATAGTTTAAATTAATTATATCAGGATTATGTATAAACAAACATGGATAAACATGATTTATATATATGTAATATTAAGAGGGACGAAGAATTAAGTAATAGAATAGCAGAAAGGAATATACCGTCGGCTTATTTAGAACCACAATTTAGTCAAAGACCAGTATCAACAAAATATGCCTTATTACCAATAGTAGATAGAAGAAAAGTTGCTAAGGTACCTATTG
>CERI01009011.1_pt1 | contig 16369 bp, 34 predicted proteins | sample 350261 | NCBI WGS metagenome assembly CERI01 (sample SAMEA2620979, study PRJEB7988) | marine metagenome | isolation source: saline water (ENVO:00002010), including
AATAAAGCAACAACCATAAAACCAAATATTAGATGTGAAATATTGTACCTACCTAAATGTTTTTTATACTCAATATCTGATAAATAATATCCAACTTCGTGAAACACCAAAGTTAATAAAATAGTTGAAATTACTGATAAAAAATTTTCGATCATATTAAAAATTCAATTTAATTTAATTTATACTAAATTTATTTATACCTCTTTTTAAATAAATTATTTTTTTACATTTATTACTTCTACCACCTGAATGACAAAAAATAAAAATTATTTTACTTTTATCTAATTTAGAAATTTCATATGAAAAGTCCTCATCATAAAAATCAATGTTTATATCATCTAATATAGTACCTTTTTTATATTCATCAAATGTTCTTACATCAATTAATATACTATTGTCTTTTAATCTTTTATACTCATAGATAAATTTAGTTTTCTCCATTTTAACATAAGATTTTTCTGAATTAACTGATAAACATGATAAATTAATCACAATAATTAATATAACATATAATAATCTCATTGGTTTAAATTGTTACGTATCTATAATATTTTCCTTTTTGTGGGTATATAAAAACTTTTTCTGACTTATTAATTTCATCAACATTAATTTGATCATAATTTTTAACAGACATTAATTTAATGTTTTTATTTGGTTCAGTATAAATTTCCTTTCCTTTATTTAATCTTTCTTTAATAAATTTATACATTTTTGTATTATCGGATAAATCATTGGTTCTAATATCTATATTAAAATTAGGTTGATTAGTTAAAATAATTTTATTTTTATCAACGCCTTTATAAATATCATGAACTTCTTCTTGTTTATATAATGAACTATTTGAAGCATCTATTTGTTTTTGTAATAACAATTTATTTTTTTGAATTAAAAGGTAAGACAAACGCATTACATGTAAAGAAATTGTTATTATTAATATAAGTAAGAATATTGTCATTTTGTTTTATTTAAAATTGTTTTAATTTTTATGCTTCTTTCTTTCAATAGTTTTATTTGTTCAAACTCATTGTTCCAATCTGGGAACCAAGGATAAATCCTTCCATTATCAGACTTAGACTTTTTAACATCTGATATTAATATAGAATCTTCTATTTCTTCCATTTTTTTACTTTTCCAATTATTTCTTTTCTTTTTTCCATTTTAACTATTTTGTTAATATCATTTCTAAATATTGTATTAATATATTCTTTGACTAATAATTGACCCCATAATAACATATCTTCACAAAAGCTAAAAGTTATGAATTCTTCTTTAACCATACCCATCCATTGAATTCTAATATAAACTCCTGATTTTCCATTCATTGTTTTTTCATCACTAATAACATCAATTTCTAAATTATCATGACAATTATAAATCATTGATACTGTCATTTCAATAATTGCTTTTTTATTTTTATCCATTATTTAATAAATTTCAGACTCAATTATATCTAATGAATTTTTATTATTATTTGTTTTTAAATGTTCTTTATCATAAACTTTTATAAAACATCTTTTTACAAATCCATGATTACTATTATCATTCACTATTATTAAAATCTTATTTGGATTTTCTTTTTCAATTAATTTTATTTTTTCTTCATACAAACCTTTTTCATTAAATGTAAAGTTGGTTATATATGGTAACCATTTAAGTATTTCTAATTCTGGTATATTAATCAAAACTCCACCAGAAGGATAATCTTTTTCAAATATTAGTTTTCTCATCTTGTGTTTATTTAAATCTTATAATTATTTTATACTATAGTTGAATTTTGTTTACGGTAAATTTCAACCGTAGATGATTTACCACTACTGTCTAAATGTTCTTTTACATTCAGTTCAATTCCTTTAAAAAATACTTTAGAAACAAAATCCCAATCATAGTCAGGTGTTTCTATATTACCAGATTGGTAACAAAAGTCTTTTGCTGTAGGTAATGTATCAGATTCGAAAAGTTCAAATTCACAAACACCACCTTTATTCACATCAACAGTAATTAATATATTATTTACATTTGATTTATCTCCTTCACCAGGTATTGATAAATAACCTTCATATGGTATATCATCAGCAGTATCACCTAACACTTCATAAAAATCATTTATGTCTTGGTTATTAAAAGTTAAAATCTTTTCATCATTCTCATCAGTAATTATAAAACAGATTCTATCATTATCTAATGCTTTTGATATATGCCATAGGTCTGGATTATAAAGGTCTTGGATTATTCCTTCATCTTCAATATCAAAACGAACTTCCCATAACTCATCACATTCTTTAAGTTTAATTAAATCTTGAATTTTATTAATTTGTTCATCAGTGATTGAATGTCCAGTTGATTCAATACTCCATCCATATATTTCTAATTTATATTTACTCATTGTATTAATTTTTTAAACAACAACTTTAACATTCATTTCTTCACATAAATCAAACCAATAAGAATTACCATATGTTCTATAACATAAAGCTTTATTAAACTCTTCACATAGCGTTAATAAAATAGATTCTATATCAGTGTTCAGATTTATTTTTTTAGTTGAGTATCTACCTTCTAAAGTACCATCCTCGTATAAATAAAGGTGAGATTTAGCACCAGTATCAAGGTCTATGAAAAATTTATCTTTTTTCAAATTAAAATGTATAGATACATCTACTTTTTTGATTGCTAGTTGTTTTGTTATTTCTTTAATGCTTTTCATTTACTATTTGGTTTATTATTTTTTTTCTTTTTAAAAATGTGTTATGTTCTTTAATACTAAGTATATCATGTTCTTTAAATCTTTTTAAAGTTACTCGATAAGGTAAATCATTTTCCCAACAATGTAAAGATGTAAGATTTTCAGGTAATATTGGAAGTTCTGTTAATTTATTATGGTCACAATAAAAACGTTTTACATTATTTGGTATTTCGGGTAGTTTAGTTAATTTATTATTAGAACAATCAAAAGCTTTTAAACCTTTAGGTAATTTAGGAAGTTTAGTTAATTGATTATTATAACAATAAAAATGAGACACACCTTCTGGAACAAATTCAATATAAGTTATTCCTCTATTAGAACAATCCATCATTGTTCCTTTAACAAATTTATTGATATTATCTTTTGATATAATCATATAAAATTAAAAGTAAGGATAAATAATAATAAAAACAAGTATTAGTTTAAATATTAAACTTTATTCCTTTGTAATAGAAATGGTTTTTAGGATCGTAAATAATATCGTCATATCCAGTTTTTAAATAAACAAATTCCATTTTAAATTCTTTAGATTGTTCTAATAAGAATTTAGGTAAGGATCCAACTATGCAGTAGTCATCTAAGTCTTTATTAGTTTCTTCAATATCTTCTTTAAATTTATCTAATATGATATCTATTTCATCTGTATTATTAGATATTTTATTATTTAGTCTATCTACACTATTATCATTAAAAACTAACTTAGAAGCATCAACTGTTATTTTATGATTAGTGGTAATAAACGTTGTTTTTATTTCTTTTATTTCTTCTTTTAATTCTTGAATATGTTCAGTTTCTATTAAATAAACTTTACGGATTCCAAAATAACCTGAGTTATTGAATGATTTTAAATCACATTCATTCGATAGTCCTAACTCTTTTATTAAATTCAAGGTTCCTGTTTTGTTTAACTCTGTATAATTACCATAAACAACATGACCATATTCATGAATTATATTGTGAAATAAATCTTCATCCTTTATTTTCTCATAGTAAGTAACTATTAAACAGGTATTTGTTTTTAATTTACTATATTCAATAGCCATATGTGATAATATTTTTTTTGGAACTTGATTTCTCCAATTAATATAAGAAGATAGTTCAACACTTATCATATTTACTTTTTCTAAATATACCTTATTACCCATAGCTATTGATACACCAGTCCTATGCACACCATTACATATATGAATATGATCTTTAATTAAGTCACTATTATATGTTAATGTTATAAAAGGAACTTTTGATATAGATTTATCGAATCCTGATTTATTCATACTATCTATTAGTAAATTAAATGAGGTTATATATTGTTTAAAATCATGTTTTTCTCTAGAAAAACTAGAAGTTCTCCAAATTACTGATTTATAAACATTTAGAAAATAATCACTATCAATACTTTTAATACGTGATTTAGTATACATTATTTTTGGAATAATATCAAACCTAGAATATGTTAATAATTTTATCGATTCTATTTCCATTTATTTTAATTTAAACGTGTTTTTTAGATGAGTTTGTGCTCTGTATGATTCACTACCCGACCATTTTGATTTATGATTATGTGTCCAATAAGGAGGGAAGAAAACTACACTACCCTCTCCTAATGGAACTGATATGTTGTAATCTGGAAATTCTAAGAAATCTCCGGTATCTTTTAAAGACATTACTATAACTCCTACACTATGTTTTATATAATCTGATGAACCAGTAATAGTTTCTATATGGATACCATCATTATGTTCAGTAGTTTCGCCTACTATTTTTCTTAAAAAGAATCCATTATTTTTTATTGTTGATGGTGAAAATGATAAAGATGAGTTAGGACAATTTTCAACAATGAAAGTCTGAATTGATTTTGAAACAGTATCCGATAAAATAGAATTCACTTTATCACAATTTTCTGTATTCTTGTTAAAAAGATTTGTATGTGATTCCATAGAAACCGAAAAGTTATAATCAACTAAAGGAAAATTTTCCTTATTAGTTTCTATAAAATCTATTATCGTATTACAATCGGATGATTTCATTATATTTGCAGACATAATAAAATCACCATATTTAACTACTTCTATTTTATTTTTTTCCATAACTTAAATTATTATAAAATTGTATTTGTTATATTAGTTTTTACTATATAAGATTTTTGTTCTGTGCTATTAATATAATAACAATGTGTCCAATAAGGTGGAAAGAATACAACAGTTCCTTCTTCTAATGGTATAGTTATATCTAAGTCTGGAAATACAAGTTCACTTCCAGTATCCTTTAAAGACATAATTAAACTTGATATATTAAAAGTCATTTTGTTTTGTGAAATACTAACATCAACAGAACCCGGTTGTAATTCAGTAGATGATGATATTTTAATTAATTCATATCCACTATCTTTAATATTTTTACATGGTTTTTCAGTGCCGTTTAAAAAGATACGACCATAATATTTTATATTATCTATAATAAAACCTTTTATTGAATTAGAAACAGTTTTGAATAATATATCATCAACTTCACTGAAACCTTTCTTATCTTTGTGGTTTATTATTTTATCAGATTCTTTAATATTTTTTTCTATAAAATCTATTACTTTATTACATTCTAAAGGATTTAACCCTATTGATGACATAACAAAACCTCCATGTTTATTAACTTTTAGTATATTAGGATTATTTATTTTCATTTAAATATTATCTTATTTCAATATTAATTATTATATGTAATAGTTTGTTTATTGTTTTATTAAAATAACTATCACATAAAACAAGTATTGTGATTTTATTTTAATATATAAATAATGTCTATTGAAGAAATCTGTAAAAAATACGATATAGAAGATTATATCATTAATGATGATGGATCTATTGATGTTAATGAATGTGTTTATTTAGATGATTATGGTTTAAATGAATTTCCATTAAAATTTAATAAGGTTCAAGGTGATTTTGATTGTAGAGGTAATAACTTAACTTCATTATTAGGTGGTCCTAAATGGGTTGCTGGATATTTTTATTGTCATAAAAATAAATTAACTAAATTAGAACATTCACCTGAATATGTTGGTACTAGATTCGATTGTGGTTTTAATATGTTGATAGATTTAAAATATTGTACTAATTCAATTGGTGAGAATTTTAAATGTTATAATAACAACATAACTACATTAGAGTATTACCCTGAGAATATTGGTGGTTATATGAATTTTAGAGGTACTCCAATCGGTTCAATATGTATGGCTATTGATGTAGATTTTGCTAAAGCATTTAATTCTTATAAAATTCTTAAAGATGGTATTATAAATATTAAAAGGTTAAGATATTTAATGGAACAATTTGATAAGTTTGTTGACATAAATAACATAAAAAATCATTATACAATAAAATGAGTATTGAAGAAATTTGTAATAAATATAATATAAAAGATTATATCATTAATGATGATGGTTCTATTGATGTTAATGGTTCAGTAGAAATATCAGATTTTGGATTAACTGAATTTCCATTAATATTTAATAAAGTAAGTGGGAACTTTTTTTGTCATAAAAATAAACTAACTGATTTAAAAGGTTCTCCTATATCGGTAGGTGGTTTATTTGATTGTAATACTAACCGATTGACTTCATTATCAGGAAGTCCTGAACATATAGGTGATGGATTTGATTGTTCTTATAACAACTTAACTAATTTAAAAGGTGGTCCTAAATGGGTAGGTGGTAAGTTTTATTGTCAAAATAATAAATTAACTTCATTAGAACATTCACCTGAATCTGTAGGTGAATCATTTATTTGTAATGGAAATAAATTAACTGATTTAAAAGGATGTCCTAAATCAATAGGTAAGGATTTTTGGTGTGTTAGTAACAATATAAAATCATTAGAAGGATGTTGTGATGATTTAAAAAGTGGACTTCATTTAAATAATAATCCAATAGGTTCAATGTTTAATGTAATTTATATAGATGTTATAAAAGCTTTTAACACATTTAAAGTTTTAAAAGAAGGTGTTATTAATCTTAAAAGGTTAAGATATTTTACTGAGATGTTTGATATAAATGTTGATATAGAAGAAATTAAAAAATATTATACAATAAAATGAGTATAGATGAAATTTGTTATGAGTTTGGTGTAAGAAATTATACTATAAACGATGATGGTTCAATTGATGTTAAAGGTGATGTTCATATACCAACAAGTGGGTTAACTGAAATTCCAATAACATTTAATAAAGTTACTGGTAATTTTTATTGTCAAAATAGTGATTTAACTACACTTAAAGGTTCTCCCAGATTGGTAGAAGGTTCATTTTATTGTCAAAAAAATAAATTAACTTCATTATTAGGTGGTCCTAAATCAGTAGGTAGTCTTTTTAATTGTGGTTTTAATGATTTAACTGATTTAAAAGGCAGTCCTGAACATATAGGTAGTGATTTTTATTGTAATGTTAATTCCATAACTTCATTAAAAGGCAGTCCTAAATTTATAGGTGGTGATTTTCGTTGTGATAAAAATAATATATTTTCATTAGAAGGACTTGATGCTGATGGTTTATCTGGTAACATTTATTTAAATAAAAATCCAATAGGTTCATTGTTTTATGTAATTGATTCAGATATTGTAAGAGCTTTCAATTCATTTAAAGTTATTAAAGGTAATGAGATTAATTTAAAGAGATTGAGATATGTGATGGAAATTTATGACCAACCTATTTATATAGCAGATATTAAAAAATATTATACAATAAAATGAGTATTGAAGAACTTTGTGATAAATTTAATTTAAAAGATTATACTATAAATGATGATGGTTCTATTGATGTAGATAATCATGTTTTTTTAGGTACATATGATTTAAGTGCAGACATAGGTTATTTAGATGAACTTCCATTAAACTTTAATAAAGTTACTGGTGATTTTTATTGTAATGAACATGTTTTAACTACATTAAAAGGATGTCCTAAATGGGTAGGTGGTTCATTTTATTGTAATGATAATGCATTAACTTCATTAGAATATTCACCTGTGTATGTTGGTGAGACTTTTCATTGTGGTGGTAATAGATTAATTGATTTAAAATTTAGTCCTGAATCAGTAGGTGATGATTTTAATTGTAATGGTAATATATTAACTTCATTGGAAGGTAGTCCATATAAAGTAGGTGGTTTATTTTATTGTAATGATAACAAATTAACTGATTTAAAAGGATGTCCTGAGGAAGTAGGTGGTTCTTTTTGGTTTGCTAATAATAAAATATATGATTTAAAAGAATTTCCTAAATCAGTTGGTGGTCAGATTAGTTTAAAAAATAATCCAATAGGATCAATATTTCAGTTTAATGATATAGATATAGATATTATAAAAGCTTTCAATACATTTAAAGTTTTAAAAGATGGTGTTATTAATCTTAAACGTTTAAAGTATGTAATTTATGAATTATTTGATCAGTTTATTTATTTACATTTAGTAAGTGAACATTATAAAATAAAAAAGTAAATTATATGAAACGAATAAAGTTATTTGAAGAGTTTGATTATGATGTTACTTTAAAAGAATCTAATTTATATATTTATGATAAAGATAGTAATGAAGTTTTAGGACATTCACTTGATTATAATGAAATAAAAAAAATTATAAGTGATAAACAAAAAGGATTAAATCCACAAAATTTTCCAAGATTAGTTTATGGTGTTCAAACCGATGATAAAAATAATACTATAACATTTGATACTTTAAAAGATGCTCAAGATTGGTATAACAAATCTATAGAAAAAGAAAAACATAATGAATTAAAAAAAGTTCCTAAAACCAATTTAGGTAAAACTTTATATGAGATATCTGAATATGTAAAGGAAAAATATCCAAACATTAACAAAGGAACTTGTTATTTTTTCACTTATTTAATTTCTAAATATTTTTCTGTAGATAAGTTTGTTATAATAGAAGAAGAATTAGAAGAGGAACCTATTCACATGATGTGTAAGATAGGAAACAAGTATTATGATGGTACAGGTTTTCATACTGAAAAGGATGTCTTAGATGAGTATTCGGATTCAACGAAAGATGATATTCATATTATAGATAAAGATGAGGTAAAGTATTGGTCAGATAAAATGGATTATGATTATGTTAATCAAGCATTAACAACTAATCCGTTAACTAATGAGGAAAGACAAGATTTAGAAGATTATATTAAATCTAAATCTATCTAAAAAAAATTTTTAGTCTTTTCCCATAAATCGTGTTTTTATTTAACTTCTTCTTGGTAAGAATTCAGACCAACAAAACAAAGAATTTGTTTTAGTCCAAATTCTTTTAAAGCATTTGCTCTATGATTACCATCAATTATATCATAACCCCAATTAGAATCATAATAACCTAAAACTATTGGTGGGTATGTTTTATTTTCTTTATAGATGTTTATATACTTATTAACAATATCATCATCTAAATAATATTCATCCATATTAATTTTATCTACATCTATTAAAGCAACTTCATATTTTTTAAAATTCTCTATTCGTTCTCCTATATCACCATCATAAAAATCATCTTCATTTTTATGAATATTTTGAACATATGGGTATATGTCACTTTCTGTAAAAGTATCACCAACGTTCAATTCATTATCTGAATAATTCTCGTTTATAAATTCATTAATTTTTTTAATTCTTATCATAAACTATATATAAAACACGCTTTATGGTAAAAGAATAAAAATTTTTTTAACATTAGAAATGTTAAAGGGTTGGTATTACATATATTCTTATTATTTTAAAATATTTTTAACAATTTCTTTTCTTTTCAATAAAGTATTATGTTCTTTAAGGTTTTCTATTGTTACAATATAAGGTAAATTATTATTATAACAATCTATATATGTTAAACTTTCAGGTAATTTAGGAAGTGATGTTAATTCATTATCTGAACAATATAAAGATTTTAATCCTTCTGTAAGTTCTGGTATTTCGGTAAGTTTATTATTATCACATTCTAATGATGTTAAATATGGTGGAATATAATCAATGTAAGTTATACCCATATTAGAACAATACATTGTTGTTCCATCAATAAATTCATCAATATTATCTTTTGTTATTATCATATAATTAATGTTCTTTAATATTAACAATATCTAATCTATTTTCAGAATCTATTAAATTAAACTTATATCTTATAAATTCTTCACTGGGTCCAGTTAAATGTATACTATGAGTTGGTTCTAAATAACCATCCATTAAAAATTCTACTTCAAAGCTTTTTTCTTTTTCTTTTTTAGATAAAAAATTCCTTACCATTTTAATAATTTTTTTCATATCAACAATATAGTAAATTATAATGATATAAAAAATTATTTACTTATATAAATGCTTGTTTTCCTGTAATACTTCTACCAACTATTAATTCATTAATTTGAGCCGTTCCTTCATAACTATATAAAGCTTCTGAATCAGCCATATACTTAGCGATATCATATTCTAATAAAATACCATTTCCGCCAAATAGTTCTCTACCAGTAGACACCAATCGTCTCATAGCTTTCGTTATCCACACTTTGGCTAAACTTGCTTGTTGGTCGTTCATAGTTCCATTATCTTGTAACTGGGACAATCTAAACACCATATTCTGCATAGCAGTTAAATCACCTAACATGTTAGCTAAATAAGATTGTGTTAATTGGAATGAATCTATTGTTTTTCCAAATTGTTTTCTTTCATTACAATATTTAACTGTTGTTTCATAAGCTCCCATACTTAAACCTACTGATTGCCATGCTACACCAGCTCGAGTCATTTTAAGAACTTTAGCTGTATCTTTAAATGAATTTGCGTTTTGTAATCTATTTTGTTCTTCTATGATACAATTATCTAATGTGATAAGTCCATTTTGAACTATCTTTAAAGATATCTTTCCTTCTATTTTTTCTACTGAGAATCCAGGGTTATCTGCTTCTACTATAAATCCTTTAACATTATTATCTTTAATATCTCTAGCCCATATAATAGTGATATCAGAAAAAGTAGAATTACCAATCCATTTCTTTTGACCGTTTAAAATCCACTTACCATCTTTTTTCTCACAAGTAGTAGTTAATCCACCAGCAGCTCCAGATCCAACTAATGGTTCTGTTAATCCAAAGGCTCCTAATACTTCCATATCTCTCATCTTAGGTAACCAATAGTTTTTTTGTTCTTCTGATCCACATAAGTAAATAGAACCCATAGCAAGTCCCGAATGAACTCCTATAAATGTAGATAATGATGGATCAATTCTTGATAGTTCAGCTGCTACTACACCTTCTAATAAATTAGATTTGTTTTGACAGCCATATCCTTTATAAGATATTCCACATATATCCAATTCTTTTAATTTAGGTATTAGTTCATGTGGAAATTCATCTTTATACCAATATTCATTGATAATAGGTTTAACTTTAGTTTCCATAAAGTTTCTAACTTTTAATCTTATTTGGTTATCTTCATCTGATAATTTATCAAAGATATTATAAAAGTCTGAATCAAAGTTAGCTGGTATGTGTTTTTGTTTTCCTAAACTTTTCAATAATTTAGGATTTTTTTCTATAAATGAAATAATGTCTTTTATATTAACATTTTTCAATAATTTGAATATTTTTCGGAGTTCTTTAAGATTTGTCATAAGCCAATAAATATACTTAATTTATTGGTAAATGTTTTATAAATTATGAACTTTTTTATAAAACTTGACTATATAATAATTCTGAAAATGTGGTTGATCCTGTTTTTTTAATATCAGTTAACATCATGTTATAAATAATCTCACCAATATTTTCATTCATTCTTAATCTTTGTTCATTTAATACGATATTATTCAATCCTATTTCTTTACATCCGTTTATAGCAAAATCATTAGCATCTTCTTCTAACATTTTATAATTAATAAGAAATTCTTCTTTATTTTCATTTACAACGGTTTTAAAATATTTTTCTTCAACTGTACCATCTAAATCTTGTAGTACATGTTTTGATTCGTGTAATGTTATAAAAAGTTTCATATCACTTGGTGAAAATGATGTAGAGTTAACAGCTATTTTATTTCCTGAAAAGAAACAACCCATTATTTGATTATTTTTAAATGGAAAGTAAAATATTTTAATCATTGATAAATTCTTTTCCCACCAATCTAATATAACTTGTTTACTTACTGGTAATGGTGATTTTTTGTTTAACTCATCAATAAAATCAGAAATAGATATTTCATTAGGTAAATTTATCTCACCAACCGATTCATTAAACTTTTCAAATGTTTTCAATGTTCTCATAGGTTATATATTTTTTAATAAAAACGTGTTTGTATATTTTATATATAATCAATATGAAGTATTTAAAATTGTGGGAAAATTATATAAATGAAAATTCTGATAAAGAAGGAGTAGTTTCATGTAAGAAAACACTAAAGCATAAAAAAGGAGGGTTGAATTTTTTCAAAGGATTTGAATATAATTATTTCAAATCTGGCGAAAAATATTCTGTAGCTTATGATGATGGTAGATTTACCACTTTTGGTAAAGATATGTTTGAAAAGAATTTCGATATAATAAGTTAAAAATTCTTTTAATATATTTACACTACTATTCCTAACATTTCAAAAATCTTTTTTAATTCAGATTTATTTTTGATTTTAAAATTTATATTATTTATATTATTAAAATTGATTTCTTTATTAACACTATCTAATATTAAATTTAAATTATTTTTATTGAACAAAGGTTTCGATAAAGAATTACCAACTTGTTTAAATCCTAAATCTTCAATATCTTTTTTATCTAAATATTTAACTCTTGTTTTATAACATTTTTCAAAACCACATTCAAAGTCATGGTTTAAAAAGTTATCTTGTTGATATTGTTTTTTATGCCAGTCATCGTTATAAAATTCTTCATACTCAAACCCAACATGAAACTCTTCTATTTTTGGTGTATAATATTCAGTCATTTGTTTGTTTTTTAAATTCTTCATAAAAGCAAGATTCTCTATCATCAATAATATCACCAACTTTATATCTATCCCACCAGGTCTTAGTTGTGGTATTTTCTAATTTAATCTTACCTTCAAATATTCCAACATCATTATATAAATGTTTAACATATAAACACTTTGTTCCTTCAATAAACCAACTATTTTCTTTGGCTATATAATATTCACCTGGTATAAAATCTTCTTTATTCATTTAATTCAATTTAGATATATTAATATTATTTCTATTTAAATCATAAAACATAGAAGGATTGTTCTCAGTTTTTAAATCGATTGATCCAAATTCCTTTTTATGTTTATTATATAATTCTCTTCTTTTTATTTCTAAGCTTTGCATTTGTTGTGAAAGTTCAATCCATTCTTTATTATAATCTTCTTTATCCATTTATTTTATTTTTTTAATTATTATTTGTAATGCTCTTATAATTAACCCAATGGTACAACTCACCACTACAATTGTTATAACAGCTGATATTGTTGGTGCTATATTATACATATTTATATTTTTTATTCTATTAAATTCTTATATTCTTCTGCTGATAATAAGTCGTTTAAATCAACATCTTTATTTAGTTCCATTTTAACAATCCATCCTTTATCATATGGACTGGTGTTAACTAATTCTGGTTCGTTGTCTATATCCTCATTTACTTGAATTATAGTTCCTGGTAATGGTGTAAATAAATCTGATACTGTTTTAACGGCTTCAATACTTCCGAATACCTCATCCGCATTTAAATTATCACCTTCAGTATCAACATCAACATAAACTATATCACCAAGTGCTGATTGAGCAAATTCGGTAATACCTATTGTTGCTATGTTTCCTTCAAATTTAATCCATTCATGTTCTTTAGTGTATAGTAATTCTTTAGGTATCATTTTATGTTTATTTAATAGTTGAAATCTTATATGATTTAAAATGTTATTTGTTTTTGTGTTTATATTTGTTATCCATTCACTACTTGTTTTTAACATAAATATTTTGTCACAATTTTGGTGGTTTACTATACCTGTAGTTTCGTTATGCAAACTATTCTTGTTTTTATAAGTGTATAAAGAACCTTCTTTTGGTAATTTACTTTTATTCATTAGATACGATATTTTATCAATTATGAATTTCACGCCATAATATACTAATAATAATTAAAAACAAATAATAATAGATTTTTTTAATATATAAATAATGTCTATTGAAGAAATTTGTAAAAAATATTATATAAAAAACTACACCATCAATGATGATGGATCAATTGATGTTGATGGTGATGTTGACTTATCTAACATGGAATTGACTGAAATTCCAATAAGGTTTAATCATGTAAGTGGTGGTTTTAATTTTTATAATAATGAACTAACTTCATTAGAAGGAAGTCCTAAATATGTAGGTGGTGAGTTTGTTGTTAATAGTTGTAATCTAACCAATTTAAAAGGAGGTCCTAAAGAGGTTGTTGGTTATTTTAATTGTAAATCAAATAACTTAACTTCGTTGGAAGACAGTCCAGATAAAGTTGGTGGGGCTTTTTATTGTGGTAGAAATAATTTAACTTCATTAAGGGGATGTCCTAAAGAAATTGGTATAGATTTTAATTGTCAATCTAATAAATTAACTGATCTATTAGGAAGTCCTAAATATGTAGGTGGTAACTTTGATTGTACTAGTAACAAAATATATACATTAGAAGGATTTAATAGTGAAATAGTAGATTTTTTTTATTGCTATGATAATCCAATTGAAAATTTAATAAACAATGGAGTTGATTCGGATTTCATAAAAGCATTTAATGCATTTAAAGTTGTTAAAGATAAAGTTGTTAATTTAAAAAGATTAAAATATGTAATGTCTATTTTTGGTGAACCTGTTTATTTAGATTTAATTAAAAAACATTATACTATTGTATAATTTAAACATTATCATCTTCCCATACCCAACCAAGTAATATTCTACTGAAAAACCTATGTATGAAATTTGGTTTCTTACTAAAGTTAAATCTTATCTTATCTGTTGATTCATCACCAGTTATAACGTAACCACCAACGAAATTTGTATTTTCTTTTTCCATATCAAAACTTATATGCTATTTCACATATTTGGTTTAAAATATTTTACCAATTTAAAGTATCAGTTACATCTTTAGATTTTCCTGTTAAAATATCTACTACTGCAACACACACTCCTAAACCTGTAGGAATAAATTGATAACCAAATCTTTCACCTGATGTTACTCCTTTATGTTTATGTGTTTCTCTTTGTTCATCAATCCATTCATTAGCTTTATCTTGCTCTGAAATTGATACTACGAATGTTAGTTCTTCTTTTTTTTCTATTTCTTCCATTTTGATTGAGTATGATGTATAATTTGTAATATTTTTTCTTACATAATCATCAATTATCTTATTGAAAACTTCGTCATTAAGTTCATATACAGATACAGATACAGGTATATTTAATGTAACATCGTTATAAACATTATTACCTAAATATGTTCTACCTTCAATAATTAGCAAATAATCTGCTTTATCTTTTTCAACTTTATAATCTTCTAATTTAGTTTTATTCATTTTAATATTTTTTTAATAGTTTCTTTTCTTTTTCGTAATTTATTCCTATCATTTATTAACTTATGATCTTTTTTAACGATATTAATCACAGCATTAACTGGAGTTAATTTATTATTCCAACATTCTAAGTATTGGCTTTCAGTTCTTTTAAAATGACGAGTTTTGTTTATTCTATACATTTCAAGTATTTTTAAAACCTCATCTTTCCAGCTTATATAATCTTTCATAGTTTTAAATTAAAAACACAACCATTCTTCGGTTAATTTATATTCTTTAGGTATGTTAGATTCTGTAATAAATTCATTTTGTATAAATAGGTCGTTGTAATTTACAATTTCATTATCATCAAAATCTGATAAGCAGTATTGTAATACTTTATGTCGTTGTTCTTTATTTAATTTTGATGGATGAATAACACTTTCAAAATATTGATGATTTTCTCCATCAAAATCTGTTGTTATATACATAACTTTATTATTATTAAAGTTTACATATAACTTAGAAGTTTCTGTGTTATCCTTTAATTCAATTTCATTATTCAATAATTGATATATCATACTTTTATATTTTAAAATGGTAAATTTGTTTCGGTTAATCCTTTAACTACCATTAACTGACTTCCTATTTTTACTTTTCTATACTGATTAGATATTTTAACACCTCTTGGTGTTTTACCTTCTTTTCTAGCCATTCCTGATATAGTGTCTATATCAATTTTATTACAAGCTAGTTCAATAATTGAAAGTATCTCTGACTTTGTTAAATCTTCTTTATCTATGATTTTGAGCACTTTAGATATATTTTCCATAGTATTAATTTTGATATGGTCGTTACACAGATGTTATAAACAATTTTTCAATTGCTGTATTATTTCACAAGTATAGTTGTACTTATGTGTTTTTTTTCTTCGTCTATTACTGTACTTATCAAGGATATTTATTTGTCTATACCTATCAGCGTTTTCAGCTTCAAGTTTCTTGATTAACTTTTTTACTTTATTTTCCATTTCAAAACAGATTTATAACAATGTATATAATTAACTCCATTTCATTCCGCAAATCA
>CERI01284276.1_pt1 | contig 16342 bp, 17 predicted proteins | sample 350261 | NCBI WGS metagenome assembly CERI01 (sample SAMEA2620979, study PRJEB7988) | marine metagenome | isolation source: saline water (ENVO:00002010), including
ATCCTAGGGTGTGATGGAGCAAATTCTACAATTGCTAAAAAATTAGGCCTATACACCGATCTTCAGAAAAATTCAGCCATGGCAATACGATGCTATTATAAAAATGTAAAGAATTTAAAAAATCAAATTGAACTTCACTTTGTTGATGAAGTTTTACCCGGATATTTTTGGCTTTTCCCAGTTGGTAAAAACACTGCAAATATTGGTATTGGTTTAAGTAAAGAACAAGCAAAAAAAGATACCCGGAAGCTTTCAACTATTTTAGATGATGTAACAAATTCAAATTTTTTTAGAAAAAGATTTAAAGATTCAAAAAAAATAGATAGTCCGAAAAGTTGGGTTTTGCCATTAGGACGAGTAAAAAGAATTAATTATGGAGATGGCTTTATGCTTTTAGGTGATGCTGCTGGATTAATTGATCCTTTTACGGGAGAAGGCATTGGAAATGCAATGGCATCAGCAAAATTTGCAATCAAAATTGCATCTAAATGTTTAGAAAAAAATGATTTCTCTTCAAAATTAACTTCCGAATACAATAAAATTCTATGGACAAAATTAGGCTCAGAGCTTAAAACTAGCTCCAGACTTCAAGATTTAGCAAATTATAGAGTTCTTCTTAATTTTGTAATGGGTAAAGCATCATCAAATAAAAATGTGCAGGATATAATAAGCGGCATGTTAGCAAAAGAAATACCTAAAGAAAGATTGACCAACCCTCTTTTTTATTTAAAAATTTTATTATCTTAAATATCTATTTCTTATTTTTAATCATAACATCTATAAATAATTTAGATGATGAAATCTGCTCATACCAATAAACGAGTTTTTCATAGTTTTTACTAAACCATTCATAATCAACATTTGCAAACTGTCTTACAAATGGAAAAATTGCAACATCTGCGATAGAGATACTATCTTTAAAAAAATATTTTGTATTATTTAAGTTTTGTTCATAATCCAATAATATATGATTACACTTACTTCTGTAGTAATCTTTTGAAAACTGGGGATATCTATCAGAGTACTTATACTTATCTAGCCACTTCTTGAAAAAAAAATCATTTTTATTAATTAAATCAATTTCACTATTACCATCAGCAGATATCCATGTTTGATTTTTATTATTTCTTAGTGCCCATAACATGATTTCTAAACTTTCATCTATCACTTCACCTTTTTTATTAATTAGTACTGGCACAGTACCTTTTTTTGAAGCTTTATAAAGCTCTTCTGGTCTATTTTTAAGAGAAATTTCTATTATTTCTACTTGTATTTTTGAATATAGAAGTGCCATCCTAGCACGGATTGCGTATGGTCAGCGCCTATAAGAGAATAGAAGATGATTTTTCAAAATTTTAACAATTATTAACTACTACTGTTTTCATATTAACAAATTCTCTAATTCCATATTTTGATAATTCGATACCATAACCAGATTTTTTAACTCCTCCAAACGGTAATCTTGGATCAGATTTTGTCATATCATTTATGAAAACTGCACCAGTTTCTATTTTATTAGCTATTTTTTTACCATTTTCTGTATTAGAAGTCCAAACACTTCCACCCAATCCATAATCACTATTATTTGCTAATCTAATAGCTTCTTCAACACTCTTTATTCTTGTAACACAAAATATTGGACCAAAAGTCTCATAATTAAAAACATCCATTTTTTCATTAACATTAATAAGTAGAGTGGGATAATAATAAGAATCTTTCTTTTTACCACCACATATACACTTGGCACCCTTTTTAATTGAAGATTGAACTAAACGATCTATTTCATCAATAAATTCGATTTTTGCTAAAGGTCCTATTTGAGTTTCATCTAATAGTGGATCACCTACTTTTAGGTTCTTAATTAAACTTTCTACTTTTGCAACAAAACTATCATGAATTTTATCATGAATCAAAAATCTTTTTGCTGCAATACAGCTTTGGCCGGTATTAAGGAATCTTGCAGCGACAGCTGTTTTGGCTGCCTTTTGTATATCAGCATCTTCTAAAACAATAAAACAATCTGATCCACCTAATTCTAAAACAGTTTTTTTTATTTCTTTTCCTGCTTGCATTGCTACTTGAGAACCAGCATATTCACTTCCTGTTAATGTTACAGCTTTAACTGCATTATTGGAAATAACACTTGCTACCTGTGATGAGGAAATTAGAAGTGTCTTAAAAACATTTGGATAAGGACAACATTCTTTAATTAATTTTTCAATTAATAATGCACAACCGCTAACATTTGAAGCATGTTTTAAAATACAAACATTACCAGCCATCAAAGATGGAGCAATAAACCTAAATACTTGCCAGTAGGGAAAATTCCATGGCATAATACCAAATACAATTCCTATTGGATCGTATTGAATAAAACTTTCTGAAAAATCTGATTCGATATACTCATTTTTTAAAAAGTTTTCAGCATTTAACGCATAATATTCTAAAACCCATACACTTTTTAATACTTCTAATTTTGATTCAGCTATAGGCTTACCCATTTCAAGTGAAATCATTTTTGAATGGATATTAATTTCTAATTTCAATTTATTTGCAACAGATAATAAAAAATCTTTTCGTTTATTAAATGATAAATTTTTCCAAAAGGAAAAAGCTACAGATACATCTTCTAATATTAAATTAGTTTTTTCTTCTGAAAATGTTTCATACTCATTTATTAATTTACGTGTAAAAGGATTTATTGATTTTAATTTCATATTATATTTATTAAGAATTATAATAAAAATTTAAACAAAAAAATAATAATAAATAAATTAATAAATATTAAATTATTGAATCAATTTTTATATAAAACTAAGGTATTATAATGAGCGAATTAAATTTCCAAATGAGAGAAGCTGTAAATGAACCAATTAAAGATTACAAAGCTGGTAGTAAAGAAAAAGCGTCATTAAAAAAAACTCTAATAGAATTAAAATCTAAAGTTATAGATATTCCAATTATAATTGACGGTAAAGAAATAACCACAAATAATACAAGCAAGTGTGTTATTCCACATGACCACAAGCATGTTCTTGCACATTATCATAAAGCAGGTGAAAAAGAAGTATTAATGGCTATTGAGAGTAATTTAAAAGCTTGGAAAAAATGGTCAGTAACACCCTTAGAAGAAAGAATTAAAATTTTCAATAAAATGGCAGATTTATTAGCTGGACCATATAGAGATTTAATTAATGCTTCAACAATGCTTGGACAAAGCAAAAATGTCTATCAAGCCGAAATCGATGCTGCATGTGAGTTAATAGATTTTTTTAATTTTAACTGCGAATACCTTTATAATATACATAAACAACAACCAAAATATTCTCCTGAAGGAATGAAAAATTCAACTGAGTATAGAGCTCTAGAGGGTTTTGTATTTGCAGTAGCGCCCTTTAACTTTACTTCTATCGCAGCAAATTTATCTTGTGCACCTGCTTTGCTTGGTAACGTTACTTTATTTAAACCTGCTTCTTCATCAGTATACTCAGGTTATTTTCTTATGAAACTATTTAAGGAAGCTGGATTGCCGGATGGAGTTATAAATTTTATTCCTGGCTCAGGAAAAAACATTGGTAATATTGTATTAAATCATTCTGATTTAGCTGGAATACACTTTACAGGATCTACACGTGTATTTCAAGGAATGTGGACAACAGTTGGTAAAAATATCAAAAACTATAAAACATACCCTAGAATAGTAGGTGAAACTGGCGGAAAAGATTTTATTTTAGCACATAAAAGTGCAAATAGAGAAGCTCTTTCTACAGCTATGATCAGAGGTGCGTTTGAATATCAAGGTCAAAAATGTTCGGCAGCATCTAGATGTTATTTGCCTCTGGAGGTTTGGGAAGACATAAAACAAGATTATCAAAAAAATGTATTTTCTATTAAGATTGGAGACGTTGAAAATTTTCAAAATTTTATGAACGCAGTAATTGACGAAAACTCCTTTGATAACATTGTATCTTATATCGAATATGCAAAGAAATCAAAAGATGCAAATATAATTACAGGTGGCAATTATGATAAAAGTAAAGGCTTTTTCATAGAACCAACAACAATTATTACATCTGATCCAAATTTTAAAACAATGGAAGAAGAGATTTTTGGACCTGTTCTTACTATTTATTTATATGATTGCTCGTGGGAAGATGCATGTAAACTTGTTGATACTACTTCTCCTTATGCACTTACAGGAGCAATATTTGCGCAAGATGAAGAAAAAATAAAATCAGGTAAATTTCACCTAATGCACTCTGCTGGTAATTTCTATATCAATGACAAACCTACTGGAGCAGTTGTTGGTCAGCAACCATTCGGAGGCTCAAGAGCTTCGGGGACAAATGATAAAGCTGGTGCACCTGCAAATTTACTCAGATGGACATCCCAAAGAACTGTAAAACAAACATTTAATGCACCTGAAGATTATAAATATCCATTTATGAGCGAAGAATAAATGAATAATAAAATATATTCTGAAGTTAATCCTGTTAAATTAATTGTCGTTCACAAACCTGGTATAGAACATACTTTTATAACACCAAAAAATATATCAGAAAAAATAGAAATAAATGGAAAATTAAAGAATAATCCTAACTTTCTATTATTTGATGATATAATTCAAATAAAAAAAGCTCAAAATGAACACATTCAATTTGTCAAAATTCTTAATCATTTCACGGATGGAAACACCTATGATTTTTCTGACTTATTAAATGATATTATAAAAGATAAGTCAATTAAAAAAAAACTGCTTGAAGAATGCATCGAGAATGAATTGAAAACTTATAATAATCCAATTAATATTAAAGATTTTGAAAATATTAGCTCTCAACAACTTACAGAAACATTAATTACAGGTTATTTAAATAATAATAAAATATTTTCACACCCTGCTCCAAATTTAATATTTACACGAGATATTGCTGTTTTAATTGGAAAAACATTATTAATTACATGGAATAAAAAAAACGTAAGGAATCGAGAGAATATTTTATCAAAATACGTTTTTTCTAATTTTATAAAATTTAATAATTTGAAATTATATGATTTCAATAAATACTATCCAGAATTAAGCATAGAAGGTGGGGATATATTAATTTTAGACCAAGAACGAGTTTGTATTGGTGTTAGCGAAAGAACACCACTTAAATCTATAAGTAAAATTAATAAATTAATCTTTGATGAAGGTTTTAAAACAGTTTTTGCTGTTAATTTACCGAAAAAAAGAGCCTACATGCACCTCGATACAGTTTTTACATTAACAAGTAAGAATGAAGCTCTTATATATCCACCATTCTTAAGCAATAATAATAATCATAAAATTCATATTTATAAAAATGATGGAGATAAATTTATTTCAAATAAAAATTTAATAGAAACTTTAAAAACAGATGGATTAGATTTAAAACCTATTTATTGTGGTGGAAATTCTAATATTATGCAACAAAGAGAGCAATGGACAGATGGAGCTAATTCATTTGCTTTAGAACCTGGAAAAATCATATGCTACAAATGCAATGAGTATACAATAAAAGAACTTAGAAAAAATGATTATAAAATTATTTCTGATCAAGAATATTTGGAAAATTACGAATATTATAATAACTCTAAAGATAAATTAGTTATAACGTTAGATAGCACAGAACTAGTAAGAGGTAGAGGTGGTCCAAGATGCTTAACTTTACCTTTATTGAGGATATAAATGAATAAAAAAACTGTAATAATAGCCTTAGGAGGAAATGCTTTATCTCCTAAAAGCGAAGCAGGTACGATTGAACAACAATTCAGACATACTAGGAACAGTTTAAAATCTGTCATGCATTTTGTTAAAAAGAACTATAATATTTGTATTACTCATGGAAATGGTCCACAAGTAGGCGCAGAATTATCAAGAAATGAAATTTCTATGAATATTATTCCCCCTTTACCATTGAATGTTTTAGTTGCAAATACTCAAGGTGCTATCGGGTATATGATTCAACAATCTTTACAAAACTCTCTTTACAGTGAAGATTCAAAAAGAGAAGTTGCAACTTTCATATCACAAATGAAAGTTGATAGTAATGATGAATCATTGAAAAATCCTTCAAAATTTATTGGTAAAATATTTTCTGAAAAAGAGGCTTTTAAATTAGGTAAAAAATATGGATGGGATATTGCCAAGCAGGAGGATAATCAATGGAGAAGAGTTGTTCCATCTCCAAATCCCCTGTATATATTTAATGGTAAATCAATTAAGCATCTGGTAGACTTTGGGACTATAGTCATTGCTGGAGGTGGAGGTGGAATTCCTGCGTATAATAAAAAAAATGGAAATTTAAAAGGTATTGATGGTGTCGTCGATAAAGATAAAAGTTCTGCACTGCTTGGAAGAATTATTAAAGCAAATGAATATTTTATTATTACAGATGTTGATAATATATATTTAAATTACAATAAAGATAATCAGCAGAAGATTACTAACACAACTGCAGATGAAATTAAAAAATGGTTAAAAGAGGGACATTTTGGAATTGGAAGCATGGAGCCAAAAATAAAATCAGCTCTTTATTTTTTAAAATATCATGGTAAAAAAGTTGTTATTACTTCTATTGATAAAATCGAAGAAGCTTTAAACAATAATGCAGGAACACACATAACAAATTAATTATGAAAATACACGAATATCAAGCAAAAAGCATTTTAAAAAAATATAATATTCCTATACAAGATGGTTATACTTTAAATAATATCCAAGATGCAAAAGAAACAATTCTAAAAGTTAAAAACGACTTTAGCACAGATGACTTTGTTGTAAAAGCACAAATCCATGCAGGTGGTAGAGGAAAAGGTGGAGGCGTTAAATATTCACCCGATTTAGATACTGCTTACGAAAATGCAAAAAATATTTTAGGAATGAATCTTGTAACCCCCCAAACAGGTGAAAGAGGAAAATTAGTCAATACAATTTATATTACAGAAGCATTTAATATTAAAAAAGAATATTATGTTGCTATCACTTTAGATAGAGAGCGTAAAAAAGATGTTTTTATGGTTTCAACTGAAGGTGGAGTAAATATTGAAGAAGTAGCTAAAAATACTCCTGAAAAAATAACTAAAATTTGGATAGAACCACTTGAAAATCTTAGTAATGAAGATGCCGAAAAATTAGCTGATAGTCTAAAATTTGATAAAGAGTTAAAAAATCAATCTAAAGAAATTTTTATTAATTTATATAAATGCTACAAAGAAATGGATTGTACAATTCTTGAAGTTAATCCATTAATAAAAAGCGATAATGATAAAATCATTGCACTTGATGCAAAATTAAACTTTGATTCAAATGCATTATTTAGACACGAAGACATTCTATCTATGAGAGATTTATCAGAAGAAGATTCAATGGAAATTGAAGCAAATAAATTTAATTTAAACTATATAAAGCTTGATGGAAATGTTGGATGCATGGTCAATGGTGCTGGGCTTGCCATGGCAACTATGGATATTATAAAATTAACTGGAGGTGAACCCGCAAATTTTTTAGATGTTGGTGGTGCTGCAAACGCAGATACCATTAAAAATGGGTTTAAAATAATATTAAAAGATAAAAATGTAAAAGCTGTTTTAATAAATATTTTTGGTGGTATTGTAAGGTGTGATAGAGTAGCAAATGGTGTAGTTGAAGCTGTTAATGAACTTGGTTTAAAAGTACCAGTTGTTGTAAGATTAGAGGGTACTAATGCAATCAAAGCAAAAGATATTCTTTCAAAATCTAATGTTAAGATTATACCTGCAAATGATTTAAAAGATGCAGCAAAGAAAGTAGTAAAAGAGGTAATTAAATAATGTCAATTTTAATTAATAAAAATAGTAAAATTATAGTGCAAGGAATAACCGGTTCAGAAGGTTCTTTTCATACAGAACAAATGATAGATTATGGTACAAATATAGTTGCAGGAGTAACGCCAGGCAAAGGTGGTCAAATAGTATTTGATAATATCCCAGTTTTTGATACAGTTAAAGAAGCAAAAAATGCAACTGATGCTAATGCATCTATAATTTTTGTTCCTCCTAGATTTGCTGCAAATGCAATTATTGAATCAGCAAATGAGAAAATTAATACTATTGTATGTATTTCTGAAGGTATACCGGTTAGAGATATGATCAAAGCTAAAGAAATAATTGATAAAAATAAAGTAAATTTAGTTGGACCCAATTGTCCAGGCATTATAACTGTAGATGAATGCAAACTTGGAATAATGCCAGGTTTTATAGCCAAGAAAGGTTCTGTAGGTGTAATTTCGAAATCTGGAACCTTAACATATGAAGCAATAGATCAGCTAGTAAAAAATAATTTAGGACAAACAACTGCTCTAGGAATTGGCGGTGATCCAATTATTGGAACGGACATGAAAAAAGCTTTAAAACTTTTCGAAGATGATAAAGAGACAAAAGGAATAGTTCTAATAGGTGAAATTGGTGGAACAATGGAAATAGAAGCTGCTTTATGGGCAAAAGATAATTCTACAAAACCTATTGTTGGTTTTATTGCAGGTCAAACTGCTCCTCCAGGTAGAAGAATGGGACACGCTGGTGCTATAATCTCTGGTGGTGATGAAACAGCTCTTGCTAAAATGAAAATAATGAGCGAATGCGGAATACATGTATGTGAATCTCCATCTGATATTGGTATAAAAATGAAAGAAATTATTTAAAGGAACAAAAATGACAAATCGAACCTTTGCAATTATTAAACCTGATGCTGTAAAAAATAACTATGTAGGTAATATTTATAACCATATACTTGAAGAAGGATTTACTATTTTATCAGCCAAACTTATTAAAATGAGTAAATATCAAGCTGAACAATTTTATCTCATACATAAAGATAGACCTTTTTATGATGAACTTACATCATTCATGTCTTCTGGTAGATGTATGGTTTTAGCTCTTGAAAAAGATAACGCTGTTGAAAATTGGAGAACTGTTATTGGTGCTACAAATCCAGATGATGCAAATGATGGAACCATTAGAAAATTATATGCAAGTAGTCTTGGTGAAAATGCTGTACACGGATCTGATTCAAATGAAAATGCACTTAAAGAAATCTCATTTTTCTTTAGTTATTCAGAATTAATCTAACTTGGAGAAAATATGAATTCCTTTAAATTTTTATTAATTTTTATACTTTTATTTTGCTGCAATACCGAACCAATCAGGAAAGAAATAACAGTAGGTAAAACTATTAAAATTGAGCCGTCAAACTTTGATACTAAAATCAATAATAATTATAATTTCTTATGGTCAAAGCCAATATTTTCTGGTGAAAAAGATATTCAGTCAATGGAATTTAAAATTGAAAATAATAAAATGTTATTTACACCTTTATTTGAAGGCAATTTTGATATTAGCTTAACAGTTGAAAGCTTAAATAATACTGATCTTTATCAAGAATTTTTTTCATTCCAAGCAATAGATAAAGATATAAAAAATAAAAATTCATCTTTACCGAAATCAAAACAGTTAGAAATTACAAGATATACTATACAAATTGCATCTGTACCAACTATTGATGAAGCAAAAGAATATCAAAAAAAATTAAAAAATAATGGTTTTGATGCATATACAGAATCTTTAACTCTAAATAACAAGCAATTTTGGAGAGTTAGGGTCGGAAATTTCACTGATTATATCAAAGCAAAAGATATCGAAAAACTTTTAATTGATATGAATTATGATACATGGTTCACTAATATAAAGCAATAATAAAACTAATTCTTGGTATTTTAGTAATCATTTATATAAATTAACAAGCTTAATAATCAATTATTAAAGAGAAAAAATGGCCGTACCAAAAAGAAAACAGTCAAAATCTAGAAGTAGAAAAAGAAAAGCTCAATGGAAGATGAAAGATAACTTTAATCTATCTACTTGCAATCAATCAGGAACTACACACCTAAGACATCATGCTTATAAAGTTGATGGTGTTCTATACCACAAAGGGAAAATTCTAGTTAAAAATAATTAATTTTCTCTATGAAAATTGGATTAGATATAATGAGTGGTGATAATGCTCCATTGTCAAATATAAATGGTGCTATCAAATATGCTAATAATCCTCTTTCTAAAGATAATGAAATAATTCTATATGGTAATGAAAACATTATCAAAAACAATCTAAGCTTAATCAAGAAGCACAAAGACAGAATTTCCTTTATTTATACAACTAAAATTGTAAATATGGATGATTCTCCATCTATTGCATTTAAGAATAAAAGGAATTCATCATTAATTAAAATAATTGATGATTTAAAATTAAAAAAAATTAACGCTTCGGTATCATCTGGAAATACTGGTGCTTTACTTGCTTCTTCTTTATTAATTTTAGGTAAAATTGAGGGAATTAAAAGACCAGCTCTTGCACCATATATACCAGTCGGGAAAAAAGGCTTTATATTGTGTGATGCTGGAGCAAATAGCAATGTTAAGCCTGAACATTTAGTACAATTTGCATTTATGTCTTCTGCTTACCTTGAACACTTAGGTAACATTAATAATCCTAAAATTGGCCTGCTAAATATTGGTATTGAGGAAAACAAAGGAAACCAACTAACAAAAGATAGTTTCAAACTACTTAAACATATGTTTCCTAATTTCATTGGGAATATAGAATCTAGAACTTTATTTGATAATAAAGTTGATATTGTAATTTGTGATGGCTTTACAGGAAATATTGTTTTAAAGCTTATAGAGGGAACAATTAAAAACGTAGTTAATAATACAATGAAAAGTATTAATAAACATTCACTAAGCAAGATGGTTAAACCTGTTCTTTTCCCTGTTTTCAATGATTTAAAAAAATCTTTTGATTATGAAGAACACGGAGGAACTCCTTTATTAGGAGTTAATGGTATTGTTACTAAATGTCATGGGTCATCTAATGCAAAAGCAATTGAAAATGCATTACTTAATACTCAAATTTCATATGAAAACAATTTAATTGATAATATTAAAATAGCTTTAGATAAGAATTTAAATGAAGAATAAAAAACTAGCTTTCTTATTTCCAGGTCAAGGATCACAATATAGAGGGATGGGAAAGAATATTTATAATAAATATAAAATAGTAAGAGAAATTTATGACAAAACTTCTGATATACTTGATTACGATTTAAAGAAAATATCATTTGATCCGCAAAATAGTGATATAAATAGAACAAAATATACCCAGCCAGCTATACTTACTTATAATATTGCTATTTTTAAAATATTACAAAAATTAAATTACTCTCCAAATTGTGTTGCTGGACATAGCCTAGGTGAATTTAGTGCTCTAGTATCAATAAACTGTATTGATTTTAAGGATGCACTAACAATTATTAAAATCAGAGCAGAAGAAATGGAAAAATGCGGTATTAATAGACCTGGTAAAATGGTAGCTCTAATAAATTTTTCTTATGAGAAAATTAATGAAATATTCTCAAACGTAAAGGGAACTGCAGTAATCGCTAATATTAATTCAAATAAACAAACTATAATTTCAGGCGATTCTATAACTATTGATAGTATTATCGAGTTTTGTAAAAAGAATAAGCTTAGAGGTGTAATACCGTTGAATGTTTCTGGAGCTTTTCATTCACCCCTAATGAAAAAAGCTAAAATTTCATTGGAAAAAATCATAAAAAAAACGAAATTTAATGATGTTAAAATACCGATTTATCAAAATTATACGGCTAAGAGCAACACTTTGGGAAATGTAATAAAAAAGAATTTAATAAATCAAATTACTTCTCCTGTTCTATGGCTAGATACAGTAAATAATATTGTAAATGATAGCATTACAAACCATGTTGAAGTTGGACCTGGTAATGTTCTTAAAAATTTAAATAAAAATATAAATAAAGATATTTATAATATAGATTATACTAAATTAATTTAAATGAATAACAAAAATATAATTATAACTGGAGCATCTCAAGGAATTGGAAAAAATATTTCTGAATATTTTTTTAATAATGGTGCAAATATTTTTTTAATTAGTAGAAATATAAATAAACTTAAAGATTTAAAAAAAAAATTATCTGTCAAAAGAACTAATAATCAAGTAGTTAAATATTTCGCTGCTAGTGTGGACAATTACAATGATATCAATAATATTGTTAAAGAAATCATTGAAAAATATAAAAATATAAATGTTTTAATAAATAATGCTGGTGTTACCAGCGATAATTTAATTATTAAAATGAAAGAAGAGCAATGGGATAAAGTAATTAATACTAATTTAAAAGGTACATTCAATTGTTGTAAAGCTGTTTCAAAATATATGATAAAACAAAGATATGGGAAAATTATTAATATTAGTTCTATTATTGGACAGATAGGAAATAAAGGTCAAGTTAACTATTCGGCTTCAAAAGCTGGAATTGTTGGACTAACAAAGTCATTATCAAAAGAGTTAGGTTCTCGTAATATAAATGTTAATGCAATTAATCCCGGCTTTATTGAAACTAAAATGACAGAAGAATTAAGTAATGATAAAAATTTAGAATTTTTAAGTAAAATACCTTTAAATAGATTTGGGACAACAGATGAAGTTAGCAAATTAGCTTATTTTTTAGCTTCTGATAACTCAAACTATATTACTGGTCAAACTATAAATATTGATGGTGGAATGGTTGTTTAACTAAAAAGGAGATAGTTGATGTCAGATCATAAAGATAAAATAAATAGTATAATTATTGATAAATTAGGTGTAGATGAGAATAAAATTACAGCATCCGCTCATTTCATTGAAGATTTAGGAGCTGATTCTCTAGATACTGTAGAATTAATAATGCAATTTGAAGAAGATTTTGGAATAGAAATCCCTGATGAAGATGCAGAAAAGATTCTTACAGTTCAAGACGCCTATTCCTATATTTCTAAAAATATTTAAGTAATGTTTCAAAGAGTAGTTGTTACAGGTTTAGGAACAGTAAATCCTATATCTGAAGACGTTGAAGGCTTTTGGGAAAACCTAATTTCATACAAAAATGGTATTAATACAATATCACATTTTGATACGACTCACTATAAAACCAAAATAGCTGCAGAAGTTAATTTAGATCTAAGTACTTTTTTTAATAAAAAAGAACTCAATAAGATTGACAGATTTACTTCATTTGCTCTCATTGCTGCCGATCAAGCTATAAATGATGCAAATATTAATGATAAATTAGATAAAAATAGAATTGGAGTAATTCTTGGTTCAGGTATTGGAGGAATTAATACTCTTGAAAGGCAACACCTAAGATTATTAAAAAGTCCTAAAAGAGTTAGCCCATATTTTGTTCCTAGCATGATATCTGATATTGCGCCAGGTCACATTTCAATTAAATATGGTTTCAAAGGGACTAATTTTTCTGTTGTATCAGCGTGCGCATCTAGTAATCATGCAATTGGTATGGCTTTTAAATCCATAAAATATAATGAATCAGACATTATCGTCACTGGTGGTTCTGAAGCTGGTATAACTCCCCTATCTATTGCTGGATTCATGAACATGAAAGCGTTATCAACAGAGTCTGATATAAACAATGCAAGCATACCTTTTGATTTAAATAGAAATGGGTTTGTTATGGGTGAGGGATCAGGAATTTTAATACTAGAAAGTTTAGAATCGGCTTTAAAAAGAAATGCTAAAATCTATGCGGAAATAACAGGATATGGATCATCTGCTGATGCTTACCACCTAACTTCTCCTGCACCAAATGGTGAAGGTGCAAAAAGAGCAATGAGCATGGCATTAAATGAAGCAAATATCAAACCAGATGATATTGACTATATTAATGCTCATGGAACATCAACTTATTACAATGATCTTCACGAGACTCAGGCTATAAAAAGTTTGTTTAAAAAACATGCATATAATCTTTCAATTAGTTCTACCAAATCAAATATTGGACATCTATTAGGAGCTTCTGGAGCTGTTGAGGCAATCGCAACAATAAAATCAATAAATAATTCTTTTATAACACCTACAATTAACTATAAAACTAAAGATCCACAATGTGATTTAGATTATACACCTAATAAAGGTAAAGAAAAAAATATTCAACATGCTATTTCGAATAATTTTGGATTTGGTGGACACAATGCTTCCATATTAATATCTAAATTTGTTAAGTAGTTATTTTGACATTAACGATTTTAATTTAAGAATAGCATTAACTGGAGTTGGATTTGTTTGATGATATATAGCACAATAGAAACTTACCCAATCAAATAAATATATTAGATTAAATAATCTTTCAACTAATGAACTAGATTTATCAGTAAAAACATACTGATTTTCTACTTTATCTAATAATCTGGATGTAATGTCGACTCGTTTTAAAGTACGCTTATTATCATTTTTATCCTTAATCCATATAATGACATACTTAGATATATCATTGTTTGAAAAGCCCTCTATTTCATTATGATTTTGCTCAGGTAAAACAAAATGTGATGAAAGAATCTTAGAATTTTCAGCCAATTGACATCTAAATCTAAAACCTACAACTTCTGTATTAAGTGTACAGTAAATAATAGGAAATCTATTATAAATTGTTTTAGCTAAATTCAAAGAGACATTATCTTTTGACAAGCTAGCATATTTCAAACTTTTTGATTTAATAGAGTCAATTGAATCAAATAATTGCTTACTGTATATTTTATTAATTAAACCAATTTTTACAAAAGTTAATAATAATAATGATGCTGAATATCCAAATGCTGCTCGTGGTTGAATACCAGTAGGGAGCTGCACAAAATCGAAATTATTATTTTTAGCATCATTTAAAATATATCCACCACTTGATATTATAATTGGTTTAATTTCATTACTAATTATGGAATTATAACATGAAATAGTTTCCTCAGTATTTCCTGAATAAGAGCATATTAGAACCAAAGTTTTTTTTGTTATCCAAATGGGTAAATCATAATCTCTATTTATAGTTATAGGGACTTTCAATTCATCTTTCAAAACTGTTTTAACAAAATCACCACCTATTGCTGATCCACCCATTCCACAAATCAATATATCTTTAATATTATTTCTTTTTTCCAAATTAGAATTTAGAATTATTTCAAATGAATGTTCTATGTGTGAATAAAGATTCTTAATAACATCAATCATATTATCTTTATCATACTTATCTATTTCTATCTGTTTCATGATTTTCTAATCCTTATAAAATTTATTAAATCTAAAATATTACTATTTCTAATATTACAAGATTCTAATAATCTATCAATTTCATTAAAAATTGAATTAATATAATCTTTAGTTTCTTCAAAAATATTATTTGTATCTAAAAAATCTACCATCTTAACTTTTAAAATATCTAAATCTTTATAATTTTCTTTATAAATACGATCTAATTCACCAGGATATTTAGATTCAGCTTTAATCATTAAATATGTTTTTTTATTTAATAAGATATCACTTGATAATGATTTCCCCATTATTTTTGAATCTGAGGTTACCTCTAATAAATCATCTTGAATTTGGAATACCTTTCCTAATAATAAACCTATCTTTTTAAAATTATTAGTAATCAAACTATCTTGCGTAGATATTAAAGCACCTATTTCTGCAGATAGTCCTAACATATAAGCTGTTTTTAAGTTAATCATATTAAAATATTGTTCTAATGAAATATTTTCTAAATCTTGAAATTCAATATCCAGTGCTTGACCTTCACAAACAGCTATTAAGGCACTATTAAATTTTTGTTTTATTAAATTTGGACTTGTATTTAATCCTTTAAATGCTAAGGCTAAAATTGCATCTCCTGATAAAATCGCAATAGAGTTATTCCATTTTTTATGGATAGTTTGAATACCATGTCTTAAAACATCTGCGTCCATTATATCATCATGCACTAAAGAAAAAATATGAAGTAATTCTATTGATACTGCAACATCAATTGAATCTTCTTTTCTTCCTCCACATGCATTATTTACAAGCATACATAAAATAGGTCTTATCCTCTTTCCACCTTTTAAAATATGATTAATGGGTTCTTTAAGTAATTTTGGACCATTAGGATAAACTATATTTAACCTATTATTAATTGCAGTTTTATATTCTTTTATTAAATTATTCAATTGAACCTATTTTAAGATTATACTCTTTTGCTTTATCTAATACTTCATTTTTAATCTTTTTTAAGTTGGTTTCATTATCTGCTTCAAATCTAAAAACAATTACTGGTTGTGTATTTGAAGATCTGATTAATGCCCAACCATTAGAATAATTAATTCTAACACCATCAATTTCACAACAATCATACTTGTTTCTAAAATAATTTATCATTTTTAATGAAACTAA
>CERI01005335.1_pt1 | contig 16335 bp, 20 predicted proteins | sample 350261 | NCBI WGS metagenome assembly CERI01 (sample SAMEA2620979, study PRJEB7988) | marine metagenome | isolation source: saline water (ENVO:00002010), including
TTTCTTTTTCCTTAAGTCTTTTTAGTTTTTCTTTTTCGTTCATCTTTATTATATTAATATTATTTAATATTACACATTAATATCCCTGTTAATAACATTATTACTTTAGAAATTTTTAATACATTTTTGTTTAATATTTTATCTGCTATTATTGCATGTATTGTCATTCCAATTAAAGGAGATTGTAATAATATAAATGGTATAAAAAATCCATATGGTATAATAGTTGCTCCTAATAAAAATATTAATGCAATCTTATTCGTATTTCTTGCACCATATATTACAGGTAATGTATTAATATTACTTTTTTTATCATAATTAATATCTAATATATCTAATATTATTTCTTGCCATATTATTATATTAAATAAATAATAAACTGCTGGTAATACATTAATAATTGAATTATTTAATATTAAAGCACCTACTAATAAAGATTGTGATATTGTTACAGAAACTCCGATATTTTTAATTAAAGGAATAGGTTTTAAAATAGGTGTATAAATATATGCAAATAATAAAGAATTTGATAATATATATCTAACTAAATTATTATTAATATAACTTATTATATAATAAGTTAATATACTTAAAATAGTTGTTACATATAAAACCTCTTCGCTATTTAATTCCCCGGATACTAATATTCTACCTTTTTTATTATTGTCTGTACCATTTTTATAGTCAAAATAGTCATTTATCATCATACTTATACTAGCAATTGTAACACTCAATATTCCAATCAATAACACATTTGGATTAATAAATATTTCTATATTATTATTTACTAAATAACTACCTGTTAATGGTAATGTAAATTCATATGGCATTCCTTCTGGACGTGCCATTTTAAAATAATATTTTAATTTATCAACGTGTAAGGGTTTTGTATTAATTTTATTATTATTATCTAATTTCATATAAATTGTTGTTGGTATAAAAGCATTCGTACAATTTATTAATATTAATAATATAAATAATTTATGCATTTTATATAATATAATAAATTATATTTATATTAATTACAATAAATTTATAATTTTTAACATAATACTGCTTTATTAATAGAAAGAGGTGTTGAAAATGGTTCTTTATTAAAACATAATAAATATCCTTATTGGCATAGCGAAGTGTCAGCAATAATGCCAAATCTATATAATCTAACAATGTTACCACCATTTTCTTGGAGTAGTTATGATGACTTTGATCGTTTAAAAGAGAGAACACATGTATTAAATAATAGCATATCGAGATTAATTTAAATTTTATTTAATAATATAAGGTAATTTAAAATATTTATAATCTTTTTTTTTATAATTAAATAATATAATTATTTTTTCATTATTTAATAACCAACTTAATGTATTTTTAACTTCTTTAATTTCATTTTCTAATTTATCTAATAACATATCTCCGAATATACCTGCTGTTTTAATATATGTATTATTTTTGTTATAATCGATATACATATATGTCTTACATTTATCCGGTTTTGTTCTAAGAAAATGTTTATAATTATCTACTTCAAATATAATATTTTTTGTAAATATATTTTCTGTATATTTAGAATTGTGTATTTTAATATTATTATCTTTTAAATATAAAATATAACTTATTATTACATTTATTACATTCTTTGTCATAATATTATAATTAGAATTAAGTTTATGGTCGTACATACATAATAATGTAGATATTAAAGTTTTTTTATTTTCTGCTATACATAAATGATTTGATTTAGTACATATTAGTTTATTATTTTTAATATTATTTTCAATATTATAAATTTTTTGATCTAATAATTTATAATATGATAAGAAACCATCATATTCACCTATTATATTTAAAGTATCTATATCTAACTTATTTTTAATTTTAAATATTGTATTATCATACACTGATATTGGAGAAGAACCATATGTAATTTTTGCTTTTAAATTATCATTATTACTATTTAAACAATGATAACCACCTGATGAATGTCCAAATAAAATAGTATTATTTAAAATAGGTAAATTATAATTTTTACATATTGTAATGTTAATATTAATATTATTTTTTAATCCTTCATTTATAATAGATTTACCAAATTTAATATAATTAATACTGGGTATAGAAAATCCTTTCCATATTACAAAATTTATATTATTATTTTTTTTAATATTTGTTTTTAAATTAATATTATCATTTTTAATATATGTATTAATAAAACCATTAATAGAATAAATATAAAATATTAATAATATAAAAAATTTATTAAACATCATAATCTTATTATATTAATTAATATTTATATAATAATTATTTAAATTTTTGTAATTAAATTTAAAATTAAATATTTCCATTTTGTATTAGTTTTTTCTTGTATTATTTTAATATTTTTTACTCCATTATTATGTATTAATATATCATTATTACTAATATTATTAGTAGTTATAAATTTAATTTCTATATTTTTAACTATTTTTCTAATATCTTTAATATTATAATTATCAAATACATTAGGAGTAAGATTCAAATGTTTATACATATAATTATGAATTTTAACTATATTTAAATATCTATCATTAACAATATTTAATTCGTCCATTATTTAATATAAAAAATGATTTTAATTTAATATCAATTTTTTAATAAAATGAAAGAATCAAATGAATTAAATAATGAAATGAAAGAATTATTAAAAAATATTAATATATGTTGTATTAAAATATCAGAAAAAAAAAATTTTAATTGTGAATTTAAAAAATTAGATTTTTTAAAAAATACTAATTTTTACAATAATTATCCAAATACTAAATTTATTGAATAATACACTTGTACTTTAAATATTTAATCATATATGTTTCTTCTAATTCATATCCTAATTTTTTATAATAATTTCTAACTCCTGTACCGCTAATAATAGCAATTTTATAATAACCATTTTTTATTGCTATTAATTCTGCTTCTTTTACTAATCTTTTTCCAAATCCTTTATGTTGCATTGAATCGTTAATATTATTTCCAACATTATTTAAATTTGAATATATATGCAATTCTCTAATTAATGCAGCATTTTTTAATACAGGTAATACATTTGGATTAATTGAATTTATTCTTAATCTAATAAAACCTATTAAATATTTATTTGTTTCATAAGAAATAAAATATTCTTTCCCATCTGATGCAGAATATTCTTCAATATGTAATTTAATATCATCAAAATTAACAATATTATTACCAACTTCTCTACATCTAATACATTTACATTCCCAATTATATTTTTTCATATCATTTTGTAATAATTGTCTCATATTAACATATTTTTTATCGTATCCACCACTAATATATGAACTAGGTATATCACGAATAATTCGATTTAATCTTTTCCATTTTTGAACTTTTTTTTTAAAATTTTTAATTAATTCATATAATTTTAAATCATCATATGGTATATAAGTTCCATCTTCATACCATTTTTTTATTTTAGTCCACGGAACTATTGCCGTAGGATATATTTTATATTGATCTACTTGTATTCTTGGATCATATAATGAATCATTTAACATTTCAACATCTTTTTCATATGATGAACCTGGTAAATTTGGCATTAAATGTATATCAATTTTATAACAATTTTCTTTTAATAATTTAATAGCATCATATACACATTCTATATTATGACCTCTATTTATTTTTTGTAATACATCATTATTTGTATGTTGTACTCCTAATTGTATTCTAGTACAATTATATTTTCTAAATTTTTTAATTTCTTCTAATGTAATTGTATCTGGTCTTGTTTCTAATGTTAAACCAATTATATGTATCTGACTTTCATTTTGATTTAATTCAATTTCTTTTTCCAAAGTTAATATATCTCTTTTATAAATATTATTAAATATATTTACTGCATAATATATTTCAGTTATAAATCTTTCTTTATATTGTTCTGGATATTCAGACCAAGTACCACCTAAAATAATTATTTCTAATTTATCTAGTGAATGACCCATATCCATTAATGTTGATAATCTAGCATTCATTTGTTTAATTGCATCAAAATTATTCACATTTGCTCTTAATACTGCAGGTTCTTGAAATAAATAACTTCTAGGTTGATCTACCCAATTATTTCCTTCATGTCCTTTTTCATTCGGACAATAAGCACAATCATGTTTACATGAAAATTTAGCAATTTTAATATTACCATCATCGTCTATATATTCAGGATGTGCCGAAGTTAATACAGTAATTACAAGAACACCAGAATTTGATTTCTGTTTTTTTTTTGTAATTAAATTTTTAATTTTTATATTATTTAACTCTAAATAATTATATATTTTAATTAAATCACAATTAGATACTGTTACTTTATATAATTTTTGTAATTTTTTTTGAAATATAATAATATCTTTTCTTGTTTCAAAAGAATTATAATTATTTTGAAATTCTATAATCAAATTATTCCAAGTAATTTCAGAATAATCTTTTTTTTTATGGAGGTTAATATTTTCTATATCTATATCACACATATTATTCTTTATTATAAAAGTTTATTTATCATTTTTTTATTAACCACAATTCAAATAAAAATTGATAAAATTTTATTATTTTTTATTTAAATGATACAAGTACTTGATACAATTTCTTATATTTATATAATTGTATGTGTTTTAATAGTAACATTATTATTAATTCTATGTATCCATAAAATTAGAATAAATAATCAAGAAAATGCAAGAAATGAATTTTTAGGAATTTATAATAGTGATAATAGAGCAAGTATTAGAACAGAAATTAATAATCGTAAATTTACTAGAAAATTAGAAAATGATATTAAAGAATTAATTCAAATTAAAAGAAATGATCCTAATATATCTTTAAATGATGCACGATTACAATTATTAAATAATGATACTAATTATACAGAATATTTACTTAATTCTAATGAAATTAAAAATTCATATGATGTTGTATAAAAATATATATTATATATTATATATTAGAATGGAATTAATATATAATATATTATATATTATTTTTATAATTAATGGTTTATTTTGGTCCTTAGCAACTCATATTCAACATTGTAATGTTGCAAAATTTTTTAATATAAAAAAATGTCCTGGAACACATATTCAACATATTTTATTTGGTATAATAAATTTACTAATAGCTATAATTATAAAACAAAGTTTCATTTAAATAATTTATTGATATATATTAGAGTAATATGAAAAAAAATTTTTTTATACTTTTTAAAAAATATAATAAAGAATTTTCAAATATGTTTAAAAATGCTTCAGAATTAAGTAAATGTAATAAAACTAAATGTAAAAATCAATTTGATGAATTTGAAAAATATAGAAAAATAATTTTAGATAAATTGGCAAAGTTAAATATCGAACAAACTAATTTAATTAAAAATTTAAATTTAAATAGTGACAAGATTGACAATGAATATAGAAATAATACAGATGTTATAAAATATATAGAAAATATAAGAAATCGTATTCCTAATGATAACAAATTAGTGAATAGTTATAAAAAAATTTTTAAAATTTATCAAAAAAATAAAAAACAACATTTAAAAGTTTTATGGAAAACTGAAGAATATAAGACATATAATAAAGAATTAAAAAATATACTAAATGAATTGGAAAATAATATACATTCTTTAGAATTAAAAAAATGTAGTTTTAAAGAATGTTTAGAAATACATAAAAAAGGTATATTGATTGTAAAGAATTTTGTAAATAAATTATGTAAAGAAAATATCAAAAAATCTTGTAAAATATATAAAATGATTGATAAATTAGATTTAACAAAAATTACTTATAATGATAATGATAAATTAAAAAAATTAGTTAAACGCGGCGTTTATTAATTTTTTGATATTTAGTTCTTTCACTAAATAATTTTAATTTTTTTAGATTATTTGATATTATATTATCATATAATTTATATGTAATATTTTCTGTATATGGTAAACAAGTATAATTTATATTCCAAATTAGTTCTGTATTATTCTTATTATTAATAAATTTTATTTCACCTTTATTTGATTTTCTATTTGGTAATATATATTCTTTATACAAAATATTAGATGGATATGTTGTATTTGTAATTACTTGATTTATATTACTAAAATAATTTATAGAACGAATAGAATCTTTTCCATATATATCACCATATGTAATTATTTTCGAATTAATAATTGAATTTAAATAGAATTCATTATACCAAATAAAATTTAACCAATCATAATAAGTTTTATTGGGTTTATTATTTATAGTAATTTTCCATTTTTTTGTTACATATATTGGTTTTATAATATTTGGTTTATTACAATTCATATTAATATAATTAAATGATATAACATTATCAATAAAGAAACAAAATAATAAAATAAATAAATTTTTAGACATACTTTAATTTATTTAATATCTTTTTTTTATATAATTTGGATGTTATCAATATTATCTTCAAACATAAATTCATTATAATTATTAGAACATATTATACATAATACATCATTATTATCATAATAATATGGTGCAGTAAATATATTTTTACATATTATACAGTATTTATTATTAATTGACATATTTTTAAAAGAAGTACTAATATCATCTTTCATTTAATGATAATATTAAATAAAAAATCATTTTTTAAAAATTTATAAGAAAAATTTATTTTATATCTTTATGAATGGTATTTAGATATAGTAAAACCATAATGTACTTGTTATGATAAAAATATAAAATAAATGTTTACGAATATGATATGAAAAAATTTATATAAATATAAATTATAAATATATCAATAACGTATATGTCTATTATAAGAAATAATCCTGAATATAAAAGAAGAGTTTGTCATCAAGCAAGATATAAAGAAAAAAATTTTGAAAAATTAAATGATATGATTAATGATTTAGCTTTTATGAATAATTATCAAAAATGGAAAGACGGCATTAATTTTAAAACTAATAAGAATATTAAAATAGGAGGAGATACTCATAAAAAATTAGATTGTTTTTATCAATATATAAGAGGGTTTGGTAGGGTATATATTGATGATATGATTAATATAAATCAAGAAGATTATTTGAAAGAAACTATTGAAATAGTAAAAGACATTAGTAATAAGAATAAAGAAATCCATAAGTATAATGATATTGTAAAATCTGTTATTGATAAAATTAAAAATTTAGAAAAATGGGACGAGTTTGTTGAGTTTGAAGGTAAATGCTATGGATTAGTTAATAAGGTTAAAAATGATATTCATATTGAGAATGATTGTAATGGTAAAATGATATTTATTGAAACTAAAAGAGAAATTGTATGTAGAGATAGACCTTTTTGTTATACTCCTGATACTGATTATGAGTATGATGTATATGAATGTAGCAATTGTAAATTAATCTATAATAAGTATAAATGAAAAAGTAGTAGATAATTTTATTTTTTTATTTATATTAAATAGAATCCATATAATAATGCAATATAGTGAAGAAAAAAAATTTTTTTTAATTATTTTATTATGGATTGGTATTTGGGGTTTAATTGATATTTTTATGTTAAAAATTAAAAATTATTATTTAAAATTAGGAATATATATATTTATTATATTATTTTCTTATTTTTATTTAAAAAAACTTAATAGTATATAATATTTATTTTAATATTTGAATAATAATATTAAAAAATGAATATTATTTATTATAATAAAGTTACAAATATCTTGTTTTTTAACAAAAAGTTGTGTTAAATTATGATTTTTGATAATCTACCTGATGATATTATTGATAAATGTTATACTTATATTAAATATCCTCAACCTAATTCTTTACTCAAAGATATAAAAGATACTTATATTATTAATAAACTAACTAAATATAATGAAACTAAACTTTATAATATTTGTTATAAATTATTAAAAATTTGGCATATTAAATATGCTAGTAGTATGATTAATGAATTAGAAATGGAATTTGAAGCTATAAAATTATATGTAGGAGTTTTCGGATTTGAAAAAGATCGTAATATATTATGGGTAGATGAAATATTTAAATTAATTGGTATAGATACACCATATGAGTCATCATTTATTATATTAAAAGAAACAAAAAAAATAATTCCAAGAGAATTAGTATTAGAAATAATTTAAAATAAAAATAGTATAATAAATGTTATTATAATTTGGGGTATAAATATTATACACCATATACTAGGAATTTCATGTATAAAATCTTCATATGAAAGATTTTTATAATATATTAAAATAGTTAATATTATAGGAATTATTATTGTAAATAATGTTAAAATTATAATTTTATAATTTTTTAATATTAAACCAAAAACAATAAATGGAACGACCCATAGAAAAAAATGTAAACCCATACTTGGTGTTAACCAATATGAACCAGGTGCTCTTAATCTTATATGCCATATGATATGATATAATCCAGATAAAGAACATGTATTCTTACCACATAAAGGTTCTATTCTATAATTACATAATTCATTATTATTTGGAACATATATTCTAGAAAATAATAATAATCCTCCTATTAAAGATATACTAATAATAAATAGTAAATAATTAAAATTTTTTTTTTTATTATTTACAAATTCATATAACAATAATGATATGAATACTGGTTGAAAACATATATGTATATATCCAATATATGTTAATAATTTATTTATATTATTTTTACATTGATTTATTACAAAATATTGAAACCCCTGGATGATTTCCATTAAACTAAAATAAAATGTAGCAATAGATGCATAATAAAATTTATTATTAAATAAAATAAATGCTGCTAAAATTCCAATAATTCCTATACTAAAAGAAATATTTTGTGTAAAACACATATTACTTTTAATAAAGATAAAAATAAAAATTGAATGGATATTAAATTAGTTTATTCTAAAATCAAAAAAATACAAGATTTATTTGTCAATATCTTCTCATATACATGATAATTAATGATATAATTATAAGTAATGATAATGAAAATTTTTTGATTATATTTCAAGACATATTATATATAATAATAAATTTACTGTTTAATTTGAATTTAATAATTATCTATTAGTCCATTGTCCTAATAGATAATTATAATTTTTATTGCTTTGGTTTTTTGTAATTTTTTTATTTTTCTGAAAATTTATTTTTTCAAATTTTTCAAAATTTATTTTCTGAAAATTTAAACAATAACATGAATTAATATCACAATTACAGAAAAATTTATGAAATTTTTCATTGTTTAAAGTTTTATATAAAATAGGGATAGTTTTTTTTGTAGACATTCTTATAATAATAAACTTAAAAAAAATAATCATTTTTTTTAAGTTTTATAAAATCAGTTTAAAAAACTATATAAATTATTATGATTATGTATATGAATATGTTTATTATCTTTATTATTTTTATATATTTTAAGTATTATATAACCAATAAAAATTATTTGAAGTATTGAAAAAGTAATAATTGACATACTTCCTAATAGAGCACCCCATAAAGCCCATATTAATTGTATTATAAATAATAAAAAAAATGTATTAATTTCTAAATCATCAGTTTGGTTTGTTAAATATACTTTATATGTTTGAGGTATATATGCAATAAGTGATAACATACCAGCAATTGTGGCAAGAATTTCTGCTAATATTAATTTATTATTAAAAAAATTCACCATTTAATATATATTAAGATAAATTTATTTACAACATTTATATGATTTTCTATGCCATTTAGTAATTCCATATAATTTTATAGCATTTAAATGTTTAGCTGTACCATATCCTTGATTATTTAATAAATCATATTTTTCAAGTTCTTTATTATTTTCAACTAAATTAATAATATTTTCTGTATGTTGTTCTTTCGCAAGAATTGATGCTGCTGCAATACATGTATAAATCGAATCTCCTTTATTTATACAATCATATGGTATAAATTCTGAATTTTCACCAGATGGAATATAAGGTTTAAAATATGGTCCGTCGATATATATTTTATCAAAACTGTTTTTTTTATATGCAATATCAACTGCTTTATTCATAGCTTTTAATGTTGCTTGTAAAATATTAATCTTATCAATTTCATCTACCGAGATAGTCGCAATACCATAAGTAATTGCATTTTTTTTTATATAATCTGCTAAAAATTTTCTCTTTTTTTTTGTAAGTTTTTTGGAATCTTTTATTTGGTTATATATATTTATTTCTTCATCAGTATCCGCTTTTTTTAAAACAACACAAGCACTAACTACATCACCTATTAAACCTCCTCTATTAGATTCATCAATACCTGCTTCTAATTTTTCTGTAGGTAAAATATAAGATGTCATATATTTATACTATTTATTATAATAAATAAATATATCATATTTTAAAAATATTAAATGATTCTTTTAATGTTTTTACTATTATTAAAAATATAAATCCCATACCTAATACTAATACTCCATTAAATAGATAATTTGATTTTGCATTACTCATTGCTAAAGTTTGCATAAAATAACCATAATACCATTCGCCTTTTAAAGCATTAGTATGTATATTAATAATAACACCTTTTTTATTATCTGCCTTACCAAATAATGTAGTAAATATGCCAATAAATGTTGATATTATCCATATTATACCCATTAATATATAATTAATAACATTAGCAAATTGTTTCCATGTTATAATTATTAAATTATAACACATAAATAAATAAATAATCATTAATAATGCTAATAAAAGGAAATTAATATAAACTATAATATTTGAAGAAAATGTATTATCAATAATATTAATATCTATCATATTTTTACTTTTATTTGTATTACAATCTTCTTTATTTTTTATTAAATCACCTTTATGATTTTTAAATTCAATATCACAAGTATTGAATGATTTATAATTAGAATCTTCTTGGACGTTATTACTATTTACACTTAATTGAAAATCTTTAATTTTATTTAAAATAATTTCATCTAATTCGGCTTTATTAAAATTATTAAAAGAATTTTTAGTATCTATTGATTTTAATAATTGTTCTTTTGTATAATTAGGAAATTGAATTCTATTATATGTTATATTATCATCGTTATATTTACTAATTTTATTTATAATATAATTATTATAAAGTTCAAAATATTTATATTTAATATCTTTCTTATTTTGATAACCGAAACAACATTTACAACAAGCTTGCAATATTAATAATAATTTATTAAATTTCCAACTATTTATATCTAAATCATTAACAATTGCTAATTCTTTTTTCCAATCATAAAATTTATCTTTTAAATTATCATATATTAAATATTCACTTAGTTTTTTTGAAATATTATATGCTTTTATTAATATATCTTTATTAGTATAAACACTTATAGGATTATAATTAATATTATTAATATTATCAATAGGTGGAATAATATTTAAATGTGATATAGGTTCGGTAACTATATTATATATTGCTTTTTTCAAATCATTTTTCATATTATCAAATATTATATTAGATGTATCAATATTTTTAATTTCATTTAAAATTTCATTATTTATTTCATATTCATAATCTTTATCTAAACGTTTATTATATTTATCTATTAATGAATCGACTATATTAAATTCTGATTTATATAAATCAACTAAATCTTTTTTTGTTGATCCTAATAATATTATCATTGAATATGGAGTATATAAAAATGTATTTTTTAATCTACCGTTATCTATTAAATCCCTATTTATACATTTTGTATTATTTTCATTATCTTTTTCATTTATTGGAATTGTTCCAAAATTACATGGTTTATAACACATTCTTTCTGTACTTATATCTGTAAATTCAGCTGAATAATTATTACCATTGTGATAATCTGGAATAATAAACCAATCATACCATCTTTCATCACAAATAGAATTTTTATCGCGTAAATTAATTATAATATCATGATTATCTGGTTTTTTTAATTTTTTAATACCATCTTCTTGATTTTCAATTGCATTATTCCAAGGTCCTAATGTAATATTTTTATTTATTTCACATTTTTTTTCATTATTTGTTGTTAACCATATGTTTTTATTTTGTAATGCACAATTAGGTTTACCTGTTTCGTCACATAAACTATATTCGTATTCATTATTATCATTTTCTTTATATAAATTTATTTTATTTACATTTTCTTTTCTAATAATACTATTATCAAATTTATCATTTTTTTCATCATATAATTTATTATTTATAGCAATTTTTATACTACATTTTCCTCCATTAGTTCTTTCTTTTTTTTTATTTTTAACACACTCATCATCAAGAGGAATCTCAGGAATAGATACAGGATTTTTATAATTAATATTATTACTATAATTAGAATTTGTCATTACTCTATTAATATAATTTTATATAAATATATTTATATTTAAAACTAATTAATAACTGGATTATTTTTAGAATTTGTAACACAATAACTATTATCATCATTATAAGGTAAATATAAATCACTTGATATATTAGGATCTAAATCTTTAAATTTAGCATTACAATTTAATACATATTGTCTACCAACTTTATCCCACGGAAATATTAATGTTCTTGTATCATTTAATGAATAATCAGTTGGATCTTTCTTATTTTTATAATTTTTAATTACTTCAGGTAATTTATTCGCATCTGTATTTGAACTATAATCTATATATGGAAAATTCCATTCTATATTTTTTGGTTTTAATATAGATAAAGCACTATATTTATCATTATCATTATCATCTGTAGTACCATATATATTTTGTTTTATATTATTATTTAATAAATTATAATCTATATATGATATATTATCAACTCTATCTAATAATGTTATATCATCTTCTGCTTTATTTTGAGGACGGTCGGTTTTATATTTTTCAATTAATGAAATTCCAGTAACTTGTTTTAAAATACTACTACTATTATTTGAAATATTGTTATATAATTTATTTAATATTGCTGGTGATTTAATTTGTTTACTACGCGAAGAACAAAAGTCGAAAGTATAACTTAATGGATTTTCAAAACATTTTTTAAAACTAAATTTTGTTGGTGTTCCGCCACTACCATATGTTTGAGAGCTAGCTTCTTTTCCATCATTTTGATCTTTTGGTTCGGGTGATTTTTTGTTATCATCACCAACATTTATTTGTAATCCAAAAACAAACCATGCTAATAAAACAAAAAATATTATAATAGCTATTATCCAACATATTAATGCTACAGGGTGTGATTTACATAATTCTACAAATATATCTAGTATTCTATAAATTGCGTTAAAACACGCTTTAATAAAATTCCATATTCCATTGCAAAATCTTATAAAAGCTTTTCGTCCTTCATTCATTTGTTTGTTAGCAGTTTTCTCAGTTTCTTGTTGTGATTTAGCAAGACTTTTTTTTATTTGTAATCTATCTTTATCAATTTGTGCTTGTTTTTTTATAATAAGTTCGTTTTGTGAAGCAGCAACTTGTGATGCAAGATCAATTTTGTTTTTAAGATTACCTAAATAAGCATTAAATTTAGGTGATAATTTATTCATTGAATGTGAATCTAGTGGAATTATTTGTAATTCTTTAGGATAACTAGGACTTTGTTCTTTTTTATTTTTTTCTTCTAATGGAGTTGATTGTTGTAAATTAACAGGCGCACTTCCATCTGTATCGATAGTTGGTTCCACTGGAGAAGCACTTGCAGGAAGATCATCTAAAACAGCAGCAGCAGCAGCATCAGGAACAGGAGCAGGAGCAGAAGCAGTATCAGTAACAGGAACAGTAGTATCAACAGCTTCATCCGGAATAGGAGAAGTGACAGAAACATCTGGTGTTTTTAAATCTGGATTATTACCGTCTGATATTTTTTTACCACCTACATTAATTTCTACGTTGATATTATGTCCTTCATCTTTTACTTCTTTTGTACTGCTATCATTACTTTCATCTTTATTCTCAGCATCTTTAATACTATTACCTAATTCATTACTAGTTTTAAGAGCACTTACAGCACCGCTGGCTAAAGCTTCCACACCTTTATTACTAATATTTTGAACCGCATCAGCATCAATACCAACTGATTTGGCAATTTCTTTACCTTGTTCTACATAACTACCTATGTTAGATGCTATTTTATCACCAGCCATTAAAGCCATTTTTCCCACAGGAGTTGCAGATACTACTTTTTCTGCTATTTGTCCTAAAGTACTTTCTCTAAAATCACTAGCTTTACTTGCTAAGTTAGTAACATTTCCTAAATTAATATCTTCTGCACCTCCTGATTGTTGGATTTCATTAAGTTTTTTTTCAAAAACTTTTTTAATTTCAGAATCTTGAATATTTGAAATTATTATTTTAGCTTTTTCATATTTTTGATTATATGTGTTATTACCACCTTTTTTTTTTTTTAAATTACTAGCAGAATTCACACTTTCTTTAATCAAATTAAAATAAGATTTTTTTTCTTTGTAACCCATTTACTATATGAAAATATAAAATATTCGCTATATTAAAAGCATATAATATATATTCTATAATATATAAATGAAAAAATTAATATTGATTTTAATTGTTATATTTTTAATATTATATTCATTATGTTATTTTATATTTCCGGAAGAAATATTGATATTGCAATTAAATAAAAAAAAATTAAATATTGAAAATTTATTATCTAAACAACCTATTGTTATTGAAGATAATATAGATATTAAATTTATAAATAATACATTTAAATATAATAAAATTATTAAATTTAATTATAAAAATTTATGGGAAAGATCACCATTTAAATATATTTTATTATATGCAAATAATGATACAAATATTTTTATATCAAATCCTAAAAAATTTAAAAATACATTACCAAATAAAGAAGATATTATTATTGATATTAAATTAAAAAAGAACAAATGTATAATATTACCATTTAAATGGTATTATTCGTTACAAAATAAGGATGATATATTAATATATGGAATTCATGATTATATAACTTTATTTTTTAATTTTTTTCTTAATTGATTTCGTTGCAATATTATTATTATCATTAATATAATCATTTTCTATTTTATTTTTATGATCTAACCATTTAATATTTAATTCTTCTAATTCAGAAAGCCATATATTTTGTATATTAGTTTTCTTAAGTATATCTAATTTATTTTTTAATTCATTTACTTCTTTTTCTAAAATATTTTTTCTATCCATTGTTAATTGTGAAATAGGCATTTTAATTAAATAATTATATCCTTTAATTACATTATCTGTCTCATCATCATCAATCTCATTATTAGTATCTTTATATATTTTAGGATAGTTTAATTCGGTTAATCTATTTCCAATAATATCTAATTTAACATTCATTATTTTAATATTACCAGCAATAACATCAAGAATAAATCTAATTTTAGAAGATAAAATATTATAATCTTTTTCTAAATTTTTAACTAAAGAATCTTTTCTTTCTAGATATTTTTGTAAACGAATTTTAGACCATTCTTTAATAATAGCAACAGTATTTTTATATTTTTTAATAGAACCATTATCAGAATATAAGTGCATATTATTTATACTTAAATTTTTTGTTGAAACTAATTTAAAATTATTTTTAAATTTTACTGAATCATTATGAATAGTTCGTGAACCGGGTGTAAAATATAATATAAATTTGATATTTTTAGCAGTATAATGACTTTCAAATGATTTGAGATTATATTGATTATTTTGTACTATACTTTCTAAATATTCTTTATAATTTTCAGTCCAAATTCCAATAGGAAGTTCTGTAATTACAAGTGTTGTATCATCCAACCAATTATAAATACCCGCACTTTCAAATTGTTCTTTATCACTTTTTGTAATAGTTCCATTAAAACCCAAATAATAAGGTATAAATTCAGTTATTTCCATATTGTTAATTATATTATATACTTCATTTAAATCTTCTAAATTATTAATTTTAATATCATTACCATTTAAATTATTACAAATTGAAATACAAGTATTAATAATATCCAATGGATTAAATTGAGGAATATTTGTTGAAAACCCTGTACCAATACCTACACCGCCATTTACTAAAATCATAGGAATAACTGGAATATAATATTCTGGTTCAATCTTTTTACCATCTTCTTCTAAATAATTCAAAATACATGAATCTTCTTCTCTGAAAATAAATTTGGTTAATGATGATAATAATGTATAAATGTATCTAGGCGATGATGAATCATTGCCACCTTGAATTCTGGAACCAAATTGACCGTTTGGTGATAAAATATTAATATTATTAGTTCCAACATATATTTGTGCCATACCAATTATT
>CERI01116483.1_pt1 | contig 16315 bp, 14 predicted proteins | sample 350261 | NCBI WGS metagenome assembly CERI01 (sample SAMEA2620979, study PRJEB7988) | marine metagenome | isolation source: saline water (ENVO:00002010), including
ACATTATCTACGAACCAGGAAATTACATCAAAGCGAGATCTTGAACTTTTCAAAAAAAATTTACCTTGCGATGAGACTATTTATTTAAAAGAAGGAGCACAAGTAATGTGCGTCATAAATCTTGATTTAGAGGCACATTTACCTATCTGTAACGGTAGTTGTGGAATAGTCACTGGCTTCGCAACAAGTAGAAATCCAATTGTCAAGTTTGATAATGGATTGGAACAAGAAATTCTCCCATATACATGGGAATCTCACGACCTAACTTTCAAAGTCTCCCAGATTCCCCTTATATTAGCATGGTGTATATCTATACACAAAGCACAAGGAGCTACATTAGATAAGGCTGAGATTGATATTGGTCCAGGTATATTCGAACATGGACAGACATATGTAGCTTTAAGTAGAGTAAAGGAACTTGGTGGATTGTATATTAAATCCTTAGATCCTTGGGGTATAACCGCAAATTCAAAAGTCAAAGAATACTACGAATCATTGAAAACAAAACAGTCAATAAAAAACCGAGATGTTAAAGATAAAATACCTAAAAATGCTCTTACAAAATGGCTTATTCATAAAGATGTCAAAACTGAATAGAATTAATCAATTTTTAGCACTTTTTGGCAAATCATATTCATACGTTTCCCACGAAGGTATAAACCAATTCTTATCTTTTACTTTCAGATCAGTTAATAATCTAAAAAACATCTCACACTCTATATAAATTGAATTATTCGTGGGTGTACTTGCTTTATGTCCAGCATTTAACATTGGAGGATTTGGCTCTGTTTCTTTATTGTTTATATATCTCTCAAATACTTCAATATTTTTATATTCACAATAATATTTTGTTAATGTGTTTAAAACATCTAGTAATTTCTTTTTTGTAGCATCTCCAGCCGATCCTAAATTTGCCCCAGTACCTTTAGACACTCTTCTATCCAAAACCTTGAAAATAAATTTTTCCTTTTCAAAATTTATAAACCCACATAGCGGAAGTTCTTTGCTTGAAGGAAAACCCTTCTTTTTTATACTTGAGGATATCTTTTTTCCGGTCTTATCGGTAATTGTATAAGCGTCGGTAGTATTTGAAATTCTCAGAAAACCCCCATCTCTTTCATATTTCTTTATAGCTGCTTGAATATATACCGGGGTTTCATTTAAATTCCCTTTAAATAATTCAAATCTATCTACATCCGATATTTTATCTATAATACTCATTGCGAGATACTTATCACGAACACTTCTCATATCATCTGTATCCCAAAAACCATCACCCGAAAAATTTGATCCTTGTAAATATTTTATAATCAATTTATTTACCTTGGATGAATTATCAATATCTAACCTTGGTCTTTCTCCAAAAGGAATATCTTTTAAAGGAACATCTGGATTTGTATATTCAAGTGGTAATTCTTCATAACGACCACTATATAAAGAATGTTCTGGACGAAATTTCAAAAATGGATCTTCAAAATATATCATTCCTCTAACACCAACATTATTTATAATAATATGATGTCTGTTATTAGTAATTGTATTTATAGCAAATAATATAGATTCAATATCAAATAAACTATCTCTTTTCTGTATTATTTTTATTATATCATCTATCAAATAAATTGGGCTATTCTCAAATAATTCAGTAATCCATTTTATAGCAATAAACACCTGCGATTTACTATGCATTAAAGGACGATATGTATCATTATCTATATCATTACTAATTTGACTACAGAAATTACAAGTTGTTTTATATTCATCATCGTGTTCAACAGGTTCATATGCAATTTCATTCCCAAAACTATTAATGATTTTTTTACCACGTAAATGACCAAGTTCAAATTCATTATTACTCTTAAAAAATTCACAAGTTATACTATTTGTTTGTAATAATTTTCTTACCATCTGGATCCCCTTTTTTTTCTGTGCTGCTATATCATAAATATTTTTCTCTAAACCAAGTTCACCATTTGGATACTTTGATACATGATAAAATATTGAACAATTCCTCTTATTTTCTTCTAAATCTATATGTGAATCCGTTCTTATTGCACGTCCTATAACCTGTTCTATTAGACTGAAGTTATAATGCGGTTCAATAATATGGAGTTGTCTTATATTTTTGAGATCAATCCCCTCACCTCCCGCAGATGACGCCAATATTACTCTTATATTCTGACCATTTGCGTTTGCTTTGGAACGAACGGCTTTAATGACCTTATCTTGCCTTTCAAATGACAAATGTGGTGTTGATGTTATAATCGCATACTTTTTGTCAGTCTTTTCACTCTTAGAATTCTTCAATAAATTTTTTTTTGAAGTTGAATTTTCCTTATATTGACTATAGCCCATATGTTCTAATGCCAACATTACTGGAACTATTCCACTCCAAACGTACTTTGAGAAAACAAATGCTATACCGTCCTCCATCTTTTCTATTAATTTAACTATTTTGTCTACTTTTGGAGCCATCTCATTTAAATTTGACAATACATTGTCTTTGCTTCGAAATTCATGAATCGTTGGATTACTTCCTAGTTTAATATCAAAATGTTTTGTTAATCCAGAATGTGTCTTTTCGGCATTTGTATGCCAAGAAACATTATGAATTTGGGTGATTTGAGTTTGGAAAGAATCCTTTAATTGAAAATTGTCTTCTATTTTATTATAATGCTCATCGGACACATTAGATACGGTAAACATATCTTTTGACTCTATGCGTAGAGGAAATCTCAATGGATCTCCACTTCTCAAATAACTGACTTTTCCTCTTAACGCTCTTTCAAATAATTCTTTAGATTCATTGTTTATAAAATTATATTTATTATCAAACATTTTATCTTCTACCAATTCGTCAATATTATCTTCATTTACACGTATTAACATGTTAATCAACCAAATTATCTCAACTGGTGTATCAAACATAGGAGTTGCTGTAAGAAATATCAATCTTATATTCTTTGCATGTTTTGTAATTATGTCTATAGCATCTCTTGAAACTTTATTATCATCTAACTTTTTTGTTTTTTTATCAATTGTCTTGTTAATATACTTACCGTACCATTCTTCTAACACATCTCCAATTTTATTTATACCTGGTTTAGATCTCAAATTGTGTGCCTCATCAACTATTAATACGATATCTGTATAATTATCATAAATATATTTCTTACACTTTTGATAACTCGAATTTTTTATTGCTTTCAAATTTTTAAGTAAATCATTCCCAAAATTTTGATAGGTTAGGAAATTATAATGTTTATTTACTAACTCGTTTAATTTTGTATCGACCTTTTCATTCGTCAATTCATTTCTATTTATTTGATTTATATAAGTGTTTCCAGTACATTTAAATTTTGTTTCCGTACTCTTAATTGTCTTTCTAAACTCGTTTTTAACATTGTCACTCGAGAGAATCCATATTTTATTTTTATTTTCTTTTACAAATTCCTTAAAGTTTTCAGCAATGGACACAGCTGTACATGTTTTACCAGTACCTGTCTCATGATACACTAACATTCCTTTATAAGGGGTTGTTGGATTTATATAATTCGCTATAAATTGCTGGTGTGGTAAAAGTAAACTATTTTCAATTTCATCTTTACTCCTATCTTTTCTTATAGTTTTATATTTTTTGAATTCTTTTTTTTGACAAATCGTTTTAAAGTTATCATTTTGAATTCTCGGATAGTATCTTACCATAATTATTCACCTTTTTTTTATCTTAAATTTTCAATACATATAAGTATGACTTATTTTATACATTTTCCAGTAGAAATGGTAGATGAATTTTATACAAGTCAAGTAAGATGTATCCGATGAGGTTGTTCCAGTGTATGTTTATTGAATACTGGAAGTAATTGACATAATTTGATGTCTTCAAGTAAGAGTACATTAAAAAACTTCACCTTTTTGAATCGTTACGGCAGGACTTGATGATAGTGATTAAAAACTACTATACATCTATGTTTAAGATTTTAAAAAAACGAAGAAGTACTTGAATTTAGAAGAAAAAAAAATATATGAGTTGAGCATGATGGCATTAACTTTACACATACTGATTTTATTGTTTCTATGTTTCATATTGTGGTGTGTTACCCAAACATTTATTGATATTAAGAAGGACTATAAGAAGTATAATAGGATAAATAAGAAAAACATAGATAATAAAAAAAATGTATATGCCATTGATGAATTTAATGAAAAGGAAGCGTACAAAAATGAATTGTCAGATTGGTTACGTAAAAAAACAGATGATATATATAACCAAAAACATACAGATATAAATACAAGTAGTATTGATGATTTACCATTAGACACTTAAGATCCTGTACTTCCATAACCACCCGTATTTCGAGTGGTAAACGATAATTTATCTTTTACAGAAAATTCAATCGGAGACAAATCTGGAGAACAAAGTTGGAAAAGTCTATGTCCCTGTTCAATATTAAAATCATTATTAGAAATATTATCTACACATGCCATTAATTCCCCACGATAAGTAAAATCGATAATGCCAGTATTGTTTGACATCCTCAAAGGCGTCTTCGAACCAGTAGAACTCCTTGGAAACAGAAAATATCCACGAACCTTATTATCTTCAAAAATTGGTTCACACATAATACCAAGTTTTATCTTAAAACCAATTGAATTTGCTGGGATAGTCATATCTCTAGGAATAACAATGTCGAAACCAGAATCAGTCATATAATTCTTACGACCAAAACAATAAAACGAATTAAGAAATTTTTTTTCATCACATTCAACAATTTCGATGTCTAATTTCATCATTATTTATAATATTTTATCTACTCTTAAGTAGTAATACTGTCATCATTTTTTATCATCAAGTTTTATCAAAAATTGATTTTGTAGACGATATTGGGTTAAAACTATTTATTTCACTCATTCCTACAGTACTATTTGATTCAAATAACCCATTTCCATAAGCCTGCTCTAATTTACTTATATAAGAAGCAAGTTCTTTGTATTGTTTTTTCCTCTCTAATGTTTCTTTTTTCAAATTTTCTTTTAATTCGTTCATTTCGCATCTTAGTGTCTTTAATGAACGATTAATTTCAAAAACTTGAGTAACAATATCGGATTGAGATTTATTCCTCTGTAGATAATCAGACGATTTCATTATTACTTATTTTGTTTTTATTTTTGAGACTTGGTGCGTTTCTTCTTGATGCGTCTTTTCTTTTTAGTTTTCGTTTCTATTTTCCTATTCTTAAGGTCTCCATCCTTTTTCTCACAAATACTAACAAATATTGCATCCTTCTGTAAATTATTCAAACTATATTCTTTTGAAATTTTTGGGAAAAAACTTGTATCTCGCAAAATATCAGCTAAAACTTTATAGAAATATTGAGAATTTTTATATACACATAGTTTTGTCTCTTTGGTATTGTTCAATATGTGTATCAAATTAATATCCGTAATTAAATATTCTCTATCTGGTTGATTATCATTCGTAATTACCAACACTGGTTCATTCTCATATAGTCTAATAAAATTTGACTGATTCTTATAAGATTCTCGTTCCTTTAATATATCACAGTTCCATAACGCTAATAACGGTAAAGAATTTCCTTTCATATTTAAAGGTTTTACACATAAAGGATTTGTTGCGTACATTAGAACCGGTATTGAATACTCATCTTTCATTTTTGAAGCATTCATCAAAACATCATTTAAACATGTTCTCGATTTAGAATACGCCTGTAAATCTACATTATCTTTTTCATCGCCCGTGTCATATTTTGTATCTTCTTTCATAATCCATTTTGAACTATCCTCGTATAAATAATTGAATTGTATTGTATCCTGTGTATTACCCATCACATTTGCGATATTTGTTCTCTCGATATTATTGAGATTCCTAAAATCTAAATCAGCATCACTGACATATGTATGACGAAGTAAACGACCACCACTAAAATTATTACCAAAACATCTACGTAACATCAAATTTGCGTATTTCCCAAAAGAAGATCTGTCTGCGAATAATTGTTTCGTCTCTGGATTAACAAATAAATATTGTCGTGGACGTTTCTCTAGACTTGTATCTATTTGATAACATATCTCTTTTAATAGTGGAATTGTCTTTGTCTTGTATAACTTTGCTGTTTTGTAGTCTCTTAAAATAAAATTATATGGAATTGTACTCATATCAATGTAATTCGCACATTCACTTTCTCCAGTTGACAAGTGTACTTTATGACAATCCGTACTTCTTACTGGTGGAAGACCAGCTGCTCCCATGAAAGAAAGATAAAGTTTGTCATCATCTCCATTTTTTAATTTATGATATATTTGTCTAATGTATTCTTGATCTATATATTTTTTATCAGTACTTTCATCATTAATTAATAATGCTTTCATATCTTTTTGACTTGGCATATTTTGTGTACAATGTTCCATGTTTACGTTTTGAAACACTTTGTTCAATTCGTGTTTCCAAACACTTAAAAGTTCATGTAAATCATTCAAACTTGTGTGTATAAATAGTGACATGACAGCAATTCTAATTCTACTGGCGAGTGTCATATCAAAATTTGCTTTTAAAAAAGATATGAACGGTAATGGACCATTCAACAATAATTTGTGTAAATTTATTTCCTTTTCATTAACCTCACTCCACATCGGAATAAGTTTATCATTTAAAAGTTTTAGATAGTTTCTTTTTGATTTTGTTGTTATCATGTTCACCTTACTGTTTTCCAGTTCAGTTAGTAAATTTTTATTCGATTTGTATTCCATTTCTATATTATTTATATCTATATATTCATTTTTATATGGATAAAAACTTTATCCCTTTAAACCCACGTTTTTGAGATTGACGAGCACCCCTTTCAACACTTTCATTGAAATGCTCTGATACAAGATCATTAAATTTTGTCTTAAGTTTATCACTTCGGTATGTTTTTAATTCATCATAACCAATGAATCCCCCTGAATCTAAAGTAGTGTCTTCTAGAAATTTCTTAAATGCTTCCTCAATATCTTCTTGTTTGTCTGCGTTTTCTTCAACCCAAACTTTTGTTTTTGAAATTGATTTTTTAAGTTTCATCAATTCTAAATCTTTAATATAGCAATTTAGACCATATCCACTTGATTCCGGAATTTCTAAGATTGAACTCAAACGACGTTTCAATCCACGACCGAACCCTTTCTTATCATACCATACAGTATTTGGAACTATCCAAATTTTTGTTTTTAACCAATTAGACAAGGATTCGGGACATAATTTATAAACAACTGACGCATCTTTTGCTTTACTATTTTTTATTTGATTTCCATTTCTTATAACTAATTTCATAGTATTATCCTCTTCAATCTTAATATAATTTGTTGTATTATCAATTAGTTGAGAAATATCATTTATTAATACACAGTCATAAAGAGAATAACATTCTGGTAATGTATCATTATTTGGTTCACAAGCTTTTAAAATTTCAATTATATTTCTAGATACAATGAATTCACATTTGTTTTTTTGGGGCTTTCCGTACTCGTTAGATAGTACATTTCTAATATTATTGATCCTATTTTTTGCTGAAATAACCTCATGATTTGCAGACTGAGTTTTCTTCGCACGGTTTTTCTTTCTCTTCTCATTTCTCTTTTGATTTTTCTTCTGCTTATCATCTACAAACATCTCAAATATGTATTATTGTATAAATTATATTTACAATTTATTATTCATTTTTTTCTCTTGTTTGTATGTTTGTATGTTTCCAAATTTCTCAGTTAGGAGTTCAACATCATAATCATCCGACTTGAATTTACGACTTTTAGTTTTCAAGTCTTTTTGATTTTTTACATCATCTAGTCCAGACATAGCAGAGCGACTTCTTTTTCCCATGCCCATGCCAGCATTTTTACGAGAATATTTCCCACTATTTATTCTGCGATGTTTGATTGTCTTATGTTTAAGAGTTTTGCGTTTAAGAGTTTTGCGTTTATGTATTGAGTTTTGTTTGGCTTTTACCATCCGATTATTAGTATATAATAAAAAAATACAAATTTATATAAATTTCGTGGTATGTGTAATGAAGACAAATTTTTTAATGATGATATTTGTTTGTATATTTCTTACACTTTACTTTTTTAGAACGACAAACATTATTTCACAAATATCTAACTTAAATACAAAACTTCCAAATCATTTATGGTTATATTGGGAGAATAAAAAAGGACAAATTAAACCAACATATATAGAGTTATGTCGCGATACAGTAAAAAAACATTGCTCCAAGGATTTCAAAATACATTTCCTAAATGAAAAAAATGTATATAGATATTTTCCAAATATGCGAAAGGACTTGGAGAAATTGTCTATCCCCCAAAAGGTTGATTATATTAGACTTTTGGCTTTGCAAAAATATGGTGGGATATGGTTAGATTCTGATATAATAGTCTTTAAATCTCTAAAACCTTTGATAGAAAAATTGAGATATTTTGATTTTGCTGGTTTCGGTTGTCATGATATAAAATGTCAACTTACAAATAACGGATTTGGTAAACCCGCAAATTGGGTTATGATTTCAAGAAGAAATGGTATTCTTATTACGGAATGTTTAAAATCAGCAGATAATCTTTTAAATTCTGGAATAAATTTAAGTTTACCATACAATTATCATAAATTAGGTCGTGAATTATTGTGGAAGAATATTAAAAAATTATTAAAAAAAGAGTGGACATATTATCATTATAACTCTACATGTATAGAACGAGATCGTAATGGAAACAAATACACGAACCATAGATTTTTATCAAATGAAGATATTGATCTACAGTGCAATTACTATTTTATGCCAATGTATAATACAGCACCTGGGTTTCCACAATGGTTTGTTAACATGGATAAAAAAGAATTATTAAAAAGTCAATTATTTGTTTCAAAGTTATTCAATAAAGCTCTAAATAAAAAATAATATTATAGTTAATGATATCACTGTCAATAATTGATAATAATACACTAAAAACAGCTATTCGGGGTATTTTTCTACTTATATTAGCTGTTTCTGGAAACTTTATTGCGGAGACTTTAGGATGTAAATCACAAAAATTACTCAGTGAAAATATGTATGTCAAACATATTATTCTAATATTTATTTTATTTTTCTCCATTGACTTTGTCAAATCAGATTCAAGAATGCATCCTAAGTATATCTTATCTATGACAGCGTTTGTATATATACTTTTTATAATGTTCTCAAGGATGAATATTCATTTTACATTATTTATATTTTTATTACTCATGGCACTTTATACAAATCAAACCTTTATTAATTATTACACTAAATTAAGTGATGATGTAAGTAAAAAAAAAGCAGCAAGATTAATAAATATTCAAAATAAATGTTATATTTTTGTCATAATCTTATTGATTATTGGATTTATAGATTATTTTATGAAACAATATAAGGACCACAAAAAAAATTGGTCGACTTTAAAATTCATTTTTGGAAAACCATCTTGCGATTCCATGAAGAATTAGAAACAATTTTATAAACTAGCTGCCATAATATCATGAGCACATTCATTATCATCAAAAATTAAATCATTTAGTTGACTACGAAGAGCTATTCCATGCCATCCTTTCTTATGTTCTTTATAACTCATCTTACCATATTTTTTCTCCATATAAGTTTTGATTCCCTTATTAGAGGGAACTTTTGAACCAATGGTTCTTGAATACCAATCTTTAAATTCAGAGTACATATCATCAACAAGTAGAAATTTATTTTCTTCTTCAATAATTTTTTCATTTATGAAATCAGCATGCATGTCAAGTGATTGTTGATATTGACGAGTATATCCTCTTATCTCATCTGGTTCAGTGTAACCATCTTTTTTATAAATCGCATAATATTGTGTAAGCATCCAAAAAAATCCTTGACTCCAGTTCTTCATTTTATCACTTAAATGAGGATCTAAATGAAATTCATTTGGAGACGTCGGATTTGGATTCTCTTTGAAAGCAGATTTAAATTCAACAAGTTTTACACGTCTCCATGTACCTCCATCATCAGCTGGCAACTTTGGTAACTGATTACAAGTCAATATCATTTTGAATTGAGGTTTGAATTCGATCGCTTCTTTGTGAAGAGATCTTGCTACGATTTTATCACCACCCGTCAATTCCTTCATTATACCAACTTGAAGAGTCTCATGTTCATTTGGCTCCTGAAGAACAACAAACCTTTTCCCGACCAATCTTGCTATTTCAGGGGTAGGAGCACTCGAACCTGCCCGTTTTGTTGTAAGAGCTGCAATAGAAAGCTTCGCACAATAAGAACCAAAAGCACTCTCAAATAATTCAATAAGTTTAGATTTGCCATTGCCACCAGAACCAACCCAAAAGTGAAAGTGTTCATGTACAGTCTCTCCATCAAGAAAACTCGCCAATACTCGCATAACATATTCTCTTACATCAAAACATGGAAGAATTTTTTCAATAAATAACCTAATTTCATCAATAATTGGATCTGTCCATGTATATTCCTTATAATCTATTTCTGTTGATAGACTGATATAATCATCACTTCGTGATTCACGAAAAATACCAAGATTCAGATCATATGTTCCATTTTTCATTCCTACCAAATTACTATTATTATCTAAAATTTCTGGAAACTTTGATGATTTGAATTGACAACTCCTAGAAGAATCCCAATATAGATGCTCGGTCGATTCTTTCATTACCTGATCTCTAAATTTTTGATTTCTAAATTTTTGAGCAACTTTATGTATTTCATTAGAAGTCTTGAGGTATTTATCTTTATTTGGATGACTTTTATTCAAATTTTTAGAAATATCCTTATATTTTTTTGAAACTTTTTGAAACAACGCATGTAAATCTTCACGCACTATTTTTCTTAAAGAAACATCTTTATCTCCTTCCAACCAGCGATTTCCATTAAATTCGTACCAAGTCTTGTTATCAAAACTCGAACAGATATAATCATTCCCATATTTATACTTCAAAATAAGAACTACCTCGTATACAATGTTCAAATCAGGCATCTTCTTAGTCTCTCCCTTTGAATACAACGCATCTTTAATAGTCTGGTATATCAGATACTCCTCATCTCCTTTTAATATATCGAAATAAGCTGTTATATTGTCCATTTTAGCCCACATATGTAATGTTCCAAGACTAAGACCCGTTCTGTTCATTTGTCTCCAATATGTGTTACAAGAAACAGACGCATTTTCACTATATTTTTCGCTCTTTTCGCTAAATGAAATCCATAAATCTAAAAGAGTATCGCTAATATTATGTAAACACCAACCGACCTCTATCCATGATTGATAAGAATCACTACGCTTTACTGATAAAATATTTACTAAATCGCGAACTATATTCAAATCAATATCTCGGGAAACAACTCCATTATACTTCTTTGTTGAAGGTTCATTATTTTTTAATCTATTAGAATTAAATTCATCTATGAAACTCTCAATAATGTCCTGTGTCTCCTCTCTATATTGGACAATATCCGCAACCGTAAAATTCCTAATTGATAATAAATTTATGAGATCAACACTCGGTTCATAATATGACGAATGTTCCAACCTTGATGGTAGAGACATCCCGATTGTGTCATCCGATTTTTGAACCCAAATACCTGTCAAGGTATATACCGAACCATTTGTCTTTTTAGAACCATACATCATCCACCCATTCTTCTCAATAACAGATTCATCGATAACATCCTCTATTGGAGACAACTCTGTTTCCAATAATTCCTTTGTATCTACTAACAATGAATCTCGTATGAAATATTGAGTCGCAATTTCAGTCACTAAATAAGGAAATACAATATGCACACCATCTTTACGAAAACCGTCTCTTTTTGTAGTACTATCCTTTTCAAATACAAAAGCATCATAATTTCTATAAGGAACGTCAATATATTGTGATACTATATCAATAACTTTACTGATAAACTCAGTGATTTGCTCTTGCGTATATCCTCTTTCAGTAGAATCTTCTGGAAGTTTAAAATCTAAGTCGAAAAGTAGACATGATATAGAATCATGTTTCTCTATCAAGTCACAAGGTAATTTTTTATCGAAAACATGATTATGGTAGTATTTTATGAATGCATTAATTTTATCACTTGGTATATAGAACCTCCCCTTGAACTTATCCATACCAACATGTGTATAATGAGATCCCTTTGGGACTCTGAATTTTGAAATCCAAGTAGTAAAATTTATCATTAAATTCAATTATATAATATATTGTTATATTTGTTCATATATTCTTTTTCTCATAACGTAACAGAAATATGAAATTTAAAATTATAGGCTAAATTTCTACTCGTAAAGTACGAATTCGCCCAAAGATACGGAATAAGGTATAAGCACCTGTAGTCCGATAATTTCAGCTTTAATTCCAGTCACAGCACTGAGAGTGTTATCAAAAGTGAAGTACTTCTCTGTTGGAACACTTGATTGTCCACCTTGGGCTGAATCTTGGGGATCCCCAAGATCAAACGTACCATCAACATTATCAACATCAATTACCTGCGGAGAAATGAAATGAGTAATTGTTGATGAAATTGACATAGTATACACTTAATTATATATAAATATGATGAATAAAAAAAAAAATTATTTTAGTTCTATAAACAACATTTTATAAACTTAGATATAGATGGAAACAACCACTCAAATTTTAATCCCTCTAAACCATTTGTATCTATCCAATACATTCGCACATGAAAATTTTCGCATTTTTCATAAGTTGTTTCACTATCTTTACATTTTATAACTAAATTATCATCTATCTTGGAAATATAAATTAAATCTTTTAACTCATAAGGTATTATTCTTATATATGCTGTATAGTCATCTATTTTAATATATGCGAAATCATCTTCTATTGAAAGAATTTTACCATTTATATCACTTACTTTAGTTGTCTTATCTATTACATTCAACCATCTATGTTGAGATTCTATATGCTTTGTTTGCTTATTAACATGATTCATATGAATATAATCAACTATATTCATTTCATTCTTTATTTCTCTATAATTTTCACATAACAATTTTAAAATTTGTCTATGAACCAATTGGTCCGCATAACGGCGAATAGGACTTGTAAAATGTGTATATAAATTCAAAGATAAACTAATATGCTTATTCTCGTCTGTATTGGAATATGGCAAATAATATGCAGAATTACCAATTGTTTTTCTCAATAATGTATTTTCACCACATTTTTCTACAAGAAACTCGGCAACCACAGAATTTGCCTTTATCATTGCAAATTCAACCAAAGAATGAGAATCCTCCGGAACATCATTCCCCCATATTGACTTCATATTTTTAATCAACAGTCCATATTCATTCATACATTCAGCGTCTTCGTAAGAAGTAGCAATTCTGTTTTTAATCTTTGTCCTAACTATTCTTGGTTTTTTATCCCCAGTAGTCCAAACAACAGAAAGGCAATATCGTTCTTCGTTTTCTAATAGTGACGCATAATTCGTTGATAATAATTCAGGGAGCATATGAAGTGTTTTATCGTCAATGTATACAGAAGTAGATTGCACTTTTGAAAGTTTATCTAATGGAGAATCCTCACTAAACCATATGGTTGGTGTAGCAATATGGACTGCGAACTCTATCTCATTTTCAAAACACCTAGATGCTAATACATCGTCTATATCTTTACACCCACTAGGATCAATAGACATCGTTAATTCTGTATCAGTCCAATCTTCATCAATAATGTAGCTAGGTTCAGTAATAATATGTTGTTCAACCTTTCTATGAATCTGCTTTTTATGTCGCGGAATTACTTGATGGGATGATACTATTACATTTGAATAATTTTCAAAATTACTTACTGGTCCTATTGTTTCTATTAAATTTCCCTGAGGATGTCTTTTATTCTCATCCCATCTATTAATTTCAACACGAACATACATATCGACATTAGAGGGCTTCAATTTAGAAGCAACAATATACATCGGATAATTTCCGTTAGAAAACATCGGTATAAATGAATATTTCCTAAGACCTTTAGATGTAATACCCCATTGCGTTTTTGAACTCAAACACAATTTACCAGAGACAATTGAATATTCTGGATTTAAAGAAACTGAACGAACATCCTTCTCTTTTACTAAATATATAGAATACGTTTTTACCATATCACGCACCAATTGTGTAGGATTCACTACATTATCATCTAATTGAAAATCTACTCTATTTTCAGTTTGAATGATAACATTTTCCTTGTATACAAATCGTTGTTCCTTATCCGATATACATACATATAATGTGTTATCATTGGCTACAAACCAAACCACCTTACGTTGATTTGAACAAGATATTACAATACTTTCCATAGCTTTCAAATTATTTTTAAGCTTATACACCAGTATCACATCATTTTTTTAATTTATATGATGGATAAGATTCGGATGTATTTTTGATCTACACATAGGACAATTATATAGATTATGTGTACCTCTTTTTTTTAGATCTGTTAGTAAACAGTCTCTATGAAAAGTATGTCCACATATAAGTTTTTCAGTTTTTTTGGATTTTAGAGGATTAATACATATAGGACATTCATCTTCTTTTATGTTAAATATGTCAGCTATGTTTGTTGAAATACCCATAAGACTATAAATCCAATATGATTCATTAACTGATGTCTGAATACAAGTAAATTTATTATCTTTATTATTTATAAATAAAGAACAAAGTTCTCTTAGATATTCGTAATCATCTGTATCATTTGTCTTTATAATTTCCCTTATTAATAATACACCCTCATGAACATTCAAAAAATATCCATTCATACACTCTTTTATGAAATTAACAAAATTTATATTTAATATTTTATAATTATTGAATAAAAGAGATATTAATTTTCTTTCATAACCTTTCACATTGTTAACTAATGATTGCTTAATATCATAATTTAATGTTGATTTAAAATCTATTTTTGATATAGTTTTGAAAGAAGTTTCATCTAAATTAACTAATTTAACCCAGAAATTTGATGGGGGTAATTCTTTAAAATAAACATTTATTTTAAACTTATACATGGGCATTTCATTACAAAGTTTAATGAGTTTTGTTGTATCTAACCCAGATATATCATCTTTATACTCACCTTGAATCCACAACCACTCGTTGTCATTTACAAAACTGCTTAATACGATATCTCCATTTATATAAGAATATCCATATTCTTTAAGTGTTTTGTTAAAGGAAACCAATTTATAATTTAATATTTTTGATTTTATAAAAAAGTGTAAAATGTTAATATTATCTGACAATAGAGTTGCCTGTAATATATATTTTTTCAATTTTATCATATAATCTTTGTACCAAGTTCTCCTCCAGTCTGAAATTTCACATATACGTGATGATTGATTCTTAAATTTACCAATATATCTATTCATTATTTTCCACGTCCAATCAAAATTATTCTCATTATTACTCCAAATAAAATGAGAAAAAATTGTTTTATGAAAATCATTCCAATCAGTTCGTCCACGCCAAGAACGTATTTTATATTCCAAATACTCAACATATAAAGTACGAAAAAATTTTGGATTAAATGAATTATTCCCTAATGCTGTTATACATGAAACCATTAATATTCCTTCATGGTTTTGATTGTATCGATTACTTTTAGATACAAATCCTGTAGAAATTTCTATTTTTTCTTTATAATCTTCATTTACGAAAATATATTCAAAGAACCTTTTTAAAACATATTGATTCAACCCATATAGTTGCTCACAATTATCATTTATTAATTCATTTAGTAAATAATTAAATGGTTTCATCATACCCTTTATCTTTTTTAATCTTTACTTGGTGCGGTTTAAAGTTAAAGAAAAAATGATAAGATTACTTATTTAAATTTGATTAAAGACATTTATATAATAAAGACTATAAACATGGGTAGAAAAGAACCTGACGGAACACGTGTTAATAAGAAAACAAATAAAGTCAAAAATCAAAATCGTGGAAAATATAACACAAAAAGTATTCGTGTTAAGGAAAATGACATATCAAATAGAAAAAATACAAAGTGTCCAAAAAATATCAAAGAAAAAATCTAAACAATCATATGGATTTGGATAGACAAATACTCATTAATAATAGTTATGTGTATTTGTATACTCATTCCACTGATAACATATTACAATCAAATATTAATATTGGTATAGATAATTCACACGTTTTTTTATATACTTTTCAACCCGACATTCAAAACAATACACAAACACAAAACAATACACAAACACAAAACAAT
>CERI01035256.1_pt1 | contig 16308 bp, 17 predicted proteins | sample 350261 | NCBI WGS metagenome assembly CERI01 (sample SAMEA2620979, study PRJEB7988) | marine metagenome | isolation source: saline water (ENVO:00002010), including
TAAATATATGGATATAGACGAAGTATTAGTTAATCTAAAAGTATTGGAACAAATACAAGTAAATCAAAAATTAATATCGCGTGGGCCTTATTTAAATATTGAATATGAGAGCCTTGTTCCCGAATTCATAAGAAGATGGAGGCGTCAAGATAATCGTAATGAAACTATAAAAAAAATAAATCTAGTTATAAATTCTGCCTTAAAAATGAAAAAAGAAGATGAAAAAATGTCAGAACGTTTAGATGTATATTTGAAAAAAAGTATATCTGGATTAAAAGCATTGAAAGAAACATATGCAACTTGTTGTCAAACTACTGCCAGAATTGATGTTATTATTAATAAAATACAAAATACAATGGGCGATAAAAATGAAACGATAAATAATAATGAAACTATTTTAATAAAAGAATTAGAAAAAAATTGAATATATAATATAATATAGTTTTGTCAATATTATATAATGAGCGATCTTGTGAAAGAAATTAACATATCAATTGATAATAACATATATAAAGATGATTTAAATGAACTTTATAATTACGAATCTAAGCTTACAAAGGAATATAATTGTGTTACTCAAGAATATCGTACATTGTTTAAAAGATTATCATGTGAAAAAAAAAGAATTAAACAAAATATAATAGACAATTGTAATCATAAATATATTCGTTATTCAGAATATCATAATGATCGTTACTTTATATGCGACAAATGCGGCCATGAAAAATATTAATTATTTCTTAATTGTCATAAACAGATGACAAGAATTTATATAGGGTTTCCCCCTCTAAGTTCGCATCAAAGATATATTTTTTGTTTTTTTTTGCTAGAACAATAGTTGGATATTCTGTTATATTATAATTTTCAAGTAGTCTTGAATTGAGCTTATTTTCTCCATCAATTTCTGCAAAATTTATATTAAATTGATTAAACATGCTATTATTTTTTATTTGCTCCCAAATGGGTTTTGATTTCTGACAATGATTGCACCAGTCTGCATAAAAGAAAAATAAAGTGTCTTCTTTATCATCGCCGTTTTTTTTAAATTCATTATTTTCAACATAATCGTCGTCGTTTAAAGAATTTTTATAATTAACATAAACTTTATATGAAATATATGAAAGTATCGCTGTTAATAAACTTCCCAATACTATATAAATGTAGTTCATATATATTATTTACAATATATAATTGTTTATAATACGAATGATTGTCAAAAATATCAATAGCGGGAAATATGAAAAAATTGAATTTAATGATTTTTTTTATTTTAATATTATTTTTTCTAAATATAATATCAATATTTTATGCCCGTTTAAAAAAAATTATAAAATTATAAAAGAGAAAATTAAAGATGTTTATTAATTATTATAGTTATTTTTTATGTAAAAAAAAGTTTCTAAAAATAATATAATGAGAACTAAAAAAAATAAAAGTAAAGTTTTTACTCAAAACGATTATAAAAGTAAAGATGGCATGTTAACCGCGATTTGGGGTCCAGGATTATGGCATTCCCTTCATACAATAAGTTTTAATTATCCAAATAATCCTACTAATATTCAAAAAATAAAACATAAAAATTGGATAAAAAATTTAAAATACGTATTACCTTGCAAATATTGTAGAATAAATTTAATTCAAAATTTTAAAAAACTACCTCTTTTAGACAAACATATGAAAAATAGATATACGTTTTCTAAATATATTTATGATCTACATGAACTTATAAATAAAATGCTTGGAAAAAAAAGTAGTCTTACATATTGTGATGTAAAAGAAAGATACGAACACTTTAGAGCACGATGTAATAAAACTTTAAAAATAACCAATTATAAGTTAAAAAAAGAAAATGGTTGCACTGATCCATTATATGGTGTAAAATCTAAATGCATTTTACAAATTGTTCCACAAGAAACAAAATGTAAAACATTTAATGTAAATAAAAAATGTAAAACTAAACGGGTAACTCAAAAAAAAATTAAGAAGAAGAAGGAAAATTACTAAAATCGTTCAAAACCGGCATAGGGAGATATTGTTTAGAAGATGGCGATTTATAGTTAATTACCTTTTCGCATGTAAACGCTGGCTCAGGACATCTTTCACACGCAGGGCAAGGGGGGCATTGGGATGAAGTTGTTTCACTTTCCTTTTCCCTATCAAAAAACTGTTTTTGTCTTTCTAAAATTTTATCAGATAATATTTTATTTTGGTCCATTTCTTTATCATTGCCTTTTTTTTTACCATTACCATTTCTATTTCTATCATCATCGACATTATTTATAGTCGTGTTTTCAATATTTGTAACACTATTATATTCTTCATTTGAAGAATTAGATACTTGAGATTTTTGATTTATTTCAGTCGATGAATTTGTTATAGAATTTCCATATTCATCTAGTAAACCATCATAAAGATTATTCGCATCATGATGATTATTTATTGTACTAGGACACGCCGGACATAAAGGAGGTAAAATTCTAGTTTTTAATATGTAGTTTGTATCATATGCATATGGGTCATATTCACTATTTATAGTCTCGTAGCAGCTTGGAGGATCCTGTGAACCCGAACATTGAGGAACATCGCCTTCATTCTCTAGACCTTCTACAATATCTCCATTATAAGGAACAACTTTATTTTTTTCTACACCGATCCATGCAAATGAAATTGTAACTAATAATAAGATTAATAATTCTACAAGATGGCTTTTAAATAACATATATAAATTATGTATATATATAATTTATATAATAAAAATTGATTTACAATAAAGAATATATTCTAAATACAAATAGCTGTCATTATGGAAAAGAAAGACAAAATATTTATTGGAGTTGATGAAGCAGGAAGAGGTCCATTATTTGGATCAGTTTATACAAGTGCCGCGATTTTACCAGATTGTGAAGAAGAATTTGATAGAAGTGTTTTAAAAGACAGTAAAAAATTTACATCTGAAAAGAAAATTAATCAAGTATTTGATTATATTATTGACAACTGTCATTATTTTAGTATAGATTATTCTACACAAGAGGAAATTGATAAGTTTAATATATTACAAGCTACTCAAAGAAGTATGCATAAAAGTATCCACAATGTTATTGAAAAATTAATGAATTCAGAAGAACGTCTAATAGATAAAACATCTTTGTTGAAAAGTATTGTAATATTAGTAGATGGTAATTATTTCAAACCATTTACTTATTTGTATAATGATAATTTATATGGAATTAATTACGAGTGTGTAATTAAAGGGGATAGTATACACAAAGAAATAAGTGCTGCTTCTATTTTAGCAAAGGTTTCTAGAGATAAATATATAAAGGAATTTATTGAAGAAAACCCTGACTATCAAGAAAAATACGAACTATTATCTAACAAAGGATATGGTACAAAAAAACATATTGAAGGCATTAAAAAATATGGATATTCTGAATTTCATAGAAAATCTTTTAAATTAAAAAATATATAATTATATCATAAATGATTAATTTTCGTATCATATATGATATAATTATAGGATTATTAGTGGGTATAAATATGGGTGCTACGGGAATAGGAGCGGGGTTAATGACTGTTCCATTATTAATTCATTCGGGTCTTAGTTTTAAAGAATCAGTATCTGTTTCTATGTTAATGCAACTTCTACCACAATCTATACTTGGAGTTAGAAATTATTGGAACGAAATAAAGTGGAGTACTTCATTAAGAGTAATAAGTGCAAGTGTTATTGGAATATATATTGGTTCTTATATTATAGTAAAAAATATTATTTCTCAGAGAATAATTTATAAATTTATAACAATATTTTTATTTGGGTCATCTATTTATTTTTATTTAAATTTTTGGCATTAAATTATGCGGAGCACATTTCACAAACTTCCTCATTTTGTCCGTTTGAAATATTTTCACTACTCACATTAGACGACATTTGTTTTGTTGGTTCAATAGTAAACTGTTGTGCTTGATGCTTTGCTTTTCTACGCAAATAGTAAATACCAGTTTTCAAACCACATCTCCATGCATAGAAATGCATGGAGGTAAGATTCTTATAGTTCGGATCTTCTACCCATAGATTCATAGATTGACTCTGACAAATATAAGCTCCACGATCTTTAGCCATATCTATCAACCTTTTCATTGACATATCCCAAACAATCTTATATTTATTTTTAATATTTTGAGGAATAGAATCAATTTTTTGGATAGAACCCTTTTGTTCTATGATTTCATTTTTAATATCCACATTCCACAACCCCAAATATTTTAACTCCTTCATCAAATATTTATTGATGACAACAAATTCCCCGGCCAAAGTCCGTCTCGAATAAATGTTACTTGTAAATGGCTCAAAACACTCGTTATTTGAAAAAATCTGAGCGGTTGACGCAGTTGGCATTGGTGCTACACACAAAGAATTTCGTACACCATATTTTATAATATTTTTACGAAGTTCTTCCCAATCATAACGTTCTGTTGGTTCAACGCTCCAAAGATCAAATTGAAATTTACCCTCACTTAATGGAGAGCCCGCAAATGTAGAATATGCGCCATTATGCATATTTTCAACAAGTTTATCTTTAATAGACACATCAATGTCCTCATATTTACTAACATTTAATCCATATTTATCTTCTTGTGATTTAATATAATTTTCAATTATTTTATAATAATTTGCGCCAAATACTTCACGAATACAAGATTTTGCCGAATGATAATGATTTGTTACGTGTTCTTCAATATCTGGATTACCGCAGCTGAAATATATGAAATTTGGATCATAGTAATTATTCTTGAAAACTCCTACGAACCATTCAAAATAACCGGGTATTTTTCTAAACAAATCAAATATAAATTCTTGTTGGAGAATAAGAACACTTGAGTTTCTTGTATTTGACAATTCGTTACTCTTTTTAAGAGACGAATAATAAATCGTTTCAAATATATATTTATTTACAACTTCTGCTTCATCGCTATCAAACGCAATATCCATCTTAGCGAATGCATCGGCCAAACCCTGTACTCCAATGCCAATCGGACGATGATTAAAGTTACTGCGTTTTGTTTTTACCGTTGGATAAAAATTCACATCAATAATTTTATTTAGATTTTCGGTAATAATCGCTGTAACCTTTTCTAACTTTTCATAATCAAATTCTTTTGTGCCTTCATCAACCATTGAACTAAGGCTAATTGACGCCAAGTTACAAACAGCGGTTTCATCTTTATCACTGTACTCAATAATTTCAGTACACAAATTAGATGATTTAATCACGCCAAGATTCTTTTGGTTTGATTTAATATTAGCTGCATCTTTATATAGCATATAAGGTGTTCCCGTTTCCATTTGACTATCAAGAATTAAGAACCATAGCTCACGTGCTTTTATTTTTTTCTCATATTTTTCCTCTTTTACGTAATTCATATATTTTTCTTCAAATTCTTCTCCATAACATTCCGACAATCCCTTGCATTTATTAGGACACATTAGATACCAATAATCATCTTTTTCGACTATTTTCATAAACAAATCTGGAATCCACAAAGCATAAAAGAGATCTCTTGCACGCATTTCTTCATCGCCGTGATTCTTACGTAGTTCAAGAAAGTCTTCAATATCTGTATGCCATGGCTCCAAATACATTGCAAAACTACCGCTTCGCTTACCGCCGCCTTGATCTACATATCTTGCAGTGCTATTGAAAACTTTTAGCATTGGCACCAACCCATTTGATGTTCCATTTGTACCAATAATTTGAGAACCTTTTGCGCGAACATTATGAATATGTAATCCAATACCACCGGCCCATTTACTAATAGACGCGCAATCTTTTAGAGTATTATAAATCCCATCAATTGAATCTTCTTCCATTCCAATAAGGTAACATGAACTCAATTGTGGGCGAGTTGTACCAGAATTAAATAATGTAGGCGTCGCATGAATAAATAGTTTATTAGATAGAGCAATGTAAGTTTCACGAACTTTATCTAATTCTTCGCCATGAATTTGTATTGCAACTCTTAGCCAAAGATGTTGAATTCTTTCGTGAATTTTATTTTCATATTTCATTAAATAAGCTCGCTCCAATGTCTTAAATCCAAAATAATCAATCAAATAATCTTTTTCATAATCAATAAATGTTTTAAAATAATCGCCATGTTTTTTGATAATTTCTACAAATTCAGTGCTAAGATATCCGGCATCGTTATTATAAATCTTAATGTAGTTTTCAACAAAATCATCACTTGTTTCTTTTTGGTGATTTGAAATACACAAATAAGTGGCTAGATTACAGTAATCATAATCTGTTGATGCAAGAGAAGCACATACTTGGCATAATAATTCATCAATTTCAGAAGTATTAATGTGATTATGTAGCTGATCAATGATTTTATTTACCAAATGTGAATGATTAATATTATTTTCAAATTTTTCACCAATTTTTTTGGTTCGTTCAAGAATTTTTTTATATGATAGTTTTTCCTGCAAACCGTTACGTTTAATAACATACATTTCAATATCTTCTTCAGCCATGTTTCTTATGTATTCATGATATAATCAATATGAGTTTAAATCAATTTTATCTTTTATCTTGAAAAAAATTTTTTATATGTTTATCATTTTTTTCTAACAAAAAAATAATAACGGAAAACATTTATCTTTCTCATAAACGTTTATAATGGTATAAAGTCCAACCCATTGAACGAATAATACATGGATCATTTCGCATAAAATTTTATATTTTTTAAAATAATAAATATTTAATAAAAATACAACTAACCCAAAAATAGCATAATTAAAGACAAATAAATATTTTAGACCAGAATTTATGTAAAGAAAAAAATTTGTTGCAAAATCTATAAAATATAAGAATTTATTTTTTGGAAAAGAATGAAATAAAAATCCATTAATTGCAATAATAAACATACTATGCGAATTATAGTAAAATGAAAAAATTAAATATGGTACTAGACCGATTATAGATATAATATTCATCTACATATTTTATATACATTACTTTAAGTGATATGTTTGTATAATTTGTATCATTATTTTATATTGTTCTAGAGGCTGGATTTATATGTCTTCTTTGAATTATTGGTTTATTAGAATATGGTAATTTTAAAACTTTCACTTTAAATATTTCTAAAAGGTAATCAAAAGTTAATTGATCCCGACGACATATTTTTATCATTTTATTCCATTTCTCGTTGAAGTTACTTATATTTTTATGATTTCGTATCAATACATTTGTCTCGGTCAATCCTTTGTCATCTTTGTACTCCGATTGTTCTATTATTTCATTTATTTTCATAATAGATTTCTTTGTTGCCAATTTATTACTATATACGACTTTCATTTCTTGTTTTATTGTATTTCTAATAGGATGGATAAAACATATCATATCATAATTTAGAATTTCTTTTTCAAAGATTTTTTGCCAATTTTTGGGATTTAATTTACAATTTCCATCAATGTAGATCGAAGTATTATAACTATGTGGCAAATATAAATGAGGACACGATTTAATTTCTCTTTGATGTAAATTATTATTTGTTTTTTTACATAAAAATGGTATTATTTTTTGTTTTATACACTCTTTGAATAAGCTAAAATTATCAGTGAAATATAAAGAATCATACTCATCATTATATTCTATATTTATTGAATTACCTTCGTATCCATTCGTGTTTATTGTATAAATACATTTATCTTTCAGTATTTCATTACTATCTTTTCGCCAAGATTTTAATTTATAATGATATATGAATGTTCTTGGAACAACTATTGGGATTCCTCCTTTTTTTTTAAATCTATTAAACCATTCAACTTCATTACCTCCAAACGGGTAACTAGGATCAAAATAATTCAATTCATCGTATTTATTATTTTCTAAAATATCTAATGAAAAAACCATAAAAAAGCCATTTAAATTACGATCACATACAAATGATTCAATCTCTTCCGATTCTATTTTATATTGCATTTTATTAGTTGGACCTGGATTATTACTAACCGGTCCATAATACCTAAGTTCATTACCATCATATGTTTGACATTCATTTATTATATGATTAATTGAATCATTAAATATAATATCATCGTTACTCAATACTATTGTATCGCAGCCATATTCTTTGCATTTTTTTATACCAGAATTCCAAGTTGCAGTTAATCCGCCATTTTTTGTTTGATCTTCTATGTATTCAAATATAATTTGAGGAAATATATTTTTTAAATCTAATGTAATCTTGTCATCAGACTCATTTACATATAAAATTATCAGTGTATTATTTGGCATATTGTCTATGAATGCCTGTATTGCATTTCTTACAAATACGCCATTAAATCCATGCGTAGTAATAACGACGCCTGTTTTACACCTTCTTTTGAATACAGAGTTTAATGATATATTCTCAATAAATTTATTGTTTATATTTCTATAAAATAAATTATTTTTTCTATAATCTACTATTTTGTTATCAGTTAATAATTCTTCTATTTTGTCTTTCAAAAATGATATATTTTTTAAACTTTCATCTATTACTGGAACGAATGATACAATATTTTTATATTTATTAATTAAATATTTTTCCTCTGAATTTCCTGGATTTTCACTTATAATTTTACAATTATACGGGATAATATCATGTATTCTAAATATTTCTAATATACAGTTATGATAATAATGTATATTTAAAACTATTTTTGTTTTAGCCAAGGTATCTTTCAGTTTTTCCCCATATAACGATGATTCTACTTTTATATTAAATCCAAATTTATTTAAGTTATTGAGTATTTTTTTCCTTCGTTCATTTAATGCGCCAATAAATAATATATCATAAATTTTATCTGTAAAATTACATTCATAATTATATATTTTAGAAATAAACGGTTTTATAAAAACAACCTTATTTTTAAAATCTTGTGGATAATACTTTAAATTTACTTCAGAATAATCATAACATTCGCAGCAATCATATAATAAATATTTAATATTTTCTATAGAGTTTATTTTTGAAACATTTGATTGATTTAATTGTTCTATTTGAAATAAAAAAAATTTTTTATATGGAATTTCAAATTTTTCTCTTTTATTTATTTCATTTAAAATAGAATATTTTAAAACATATTGTGGTCCAATTATAAAAAAATATAAATTTTTATTTTTTTTACATTTTTCTATATGTTCTCTTGTTATAGCCGTATTAAACAAGTAAGAATGAATATTTAAAAGATTGAAATATTTCATAAGATTTTCAGCAAATATTTCAGTACTAGATGTGTAAAATATATACATTATTTTTTTATTGGTATCTGTTTTATTTATATTATTGTCATTGTCATTGTTATTATTATTGTTAAAAAACATTTTTTTATTATTATTATTGATGATAGAATTTGAATTCAATGAAAAGTTTTTTCTTTTATTGTTATAGATTGTAAAGTTAGACATTTATTATAATTATAATATAAAATATTTTAAATAAACCGCCGCTTCATATAAAACCCTTCATTTATTTCTGGTTCCATTTCTTATAGAAATCCAATATTAAGTGGTATTAAAATTATTTATTTTTTAACAATAAAAAATAAATAATATTATAATGTGTTTTTCTAAAAATATTTCTTTACTTATTGGAACAACCGGGGTGTTATCAAGTATTTACTTTTTACAAAAAAACATATTCGCCTCAATTGGTATTGGTTATTTCGCGTTAATGGAAATACTACAATTCTTTCAATATGATGTCATAAACAAGTGTGATGATAGATATAACAAGTTTTTAACATATTTAGGATATTTGCATATATGTTTTCAACCTTTATTTTTTAATATATGGTTGTTTGCATTTACAAAAAAACCAAATTTTACATTTATATATTTATCATTTTTCGCAGGATTATTATTACTAAGTAGAATATTTTATGTTAAAGACAATGAGATATGTGATGGAGCAAATGAACCTTTATGTGGGAAAAATACATGTTCCTTTTCGGGTGAAAAACACATTGCTTGGAATGTTCGTTTAAGAAGTCCTGGTAAATATTGGTTTACGCCAAGTATAGGGTTACATTTTTTTATGTGGGTTATTCCGGCATTAACTATAATTCAATTAAAACCAATTATAGCTATGTTATTAACAGGACCATACATAGGAGTATTATTAACAAATAATATCCACGAACAACCAGCAATATGGTGTTATACTGCAATCGCACAAATGATTCTTACTTATTTTTTAATAAAATAATTAATTTAAAACAACAATATCGGACGTTTTATCGTTTTTATTTTTAGTTGATGATCTACTTTTTGCCTTATATTTAATATAAGATTCTGGAATATTTCTTTCATTTACAATATTTTTCCAGAATTCCTCAATTTTTGGTAAACTACACGAGAACCATTTTTCATTCCTTGGAACATATACACACGAATATATATCTAATTTCCAATATATATTTTTAAACCATCTATAACCATTTTTTTCTAGTTTTTCATCATGAAAATCATATTTTTTATAGACTTCTTCTATAAAATTTTCCATGAATTCCTCAGAATTATTAAATAGTGGCATATACTCGTAAACCAGCTCCGTATTATTTTTTATAAGAACGACAATCAATCCTTTTTCAACCTTATATTTATCATTTCTATAATCATTATAAGAATCATATTCTTTAAACTTGGTTTCTACAAAGTCGCAACTATCTAATTGACAAACTTCCATTTGAAGTTGCATTTGTATATAATATTCCATTTTTGGAGTTTGTGTTATTTCTCGCGTCGTTGGGTTCTTAATTTCAATCATCCTACCATTATTACGCTTAGACGTTACAATTCCATCGGGAGATGCAGCAATATAAGGGATTTTTGAATGTTCAATACAACCAAACTCTTCCACTGTTACGTCGTTGTAATACTCATATAACATAATAGATACTGGTTCATATTTATGGCCCCAATTCATTGGCATTTGATCGTTTAAATTTGGCCGATTATTAGAATTTTCATTAGATGGATTTTGATAAGAAGCAATTTTTTCATAATAAAGTTGGTTTCTATTTGATTCTGTATTAAATATTTTCCAAAAATTACTTCCTGTTAAATGGTTGTTTCTAAACGTATACCATTCTTTTGTTCGTTGTTCTGGTTGAGGACAATTCTTCAAATATTCTATCTGTTTTTCATATTTTTTTTCAAAAATGTCAAAAACGTACAAGTCGTTTTTATAAGATCTCCAAATATTTGAAGTCTCTCTCATGACCTTTTCAATGATCTCGTTGTATTGACTTTCGAAATCTTCATAATTTATAGTTTGGAACGATTGATATACTTCTGATTTAAAATGTTCCTCAAACTTATAATCATGGTATTGCAAATGATTTATATTACCAATAGTATCGCAAATAACATTCTTTATAGATTCGCTAAGGTTTAATTTATCTTCGGATGTTTCTATACTCAATTCTTGTGTCATATATCTTGTTTGATATATTAAACGCGTTATCATTAAATTCAATTTTTATTTAACTAGTTCTTCTTATCAGACTCGTTTTTCTTTGTCTTTCTTTGATTCTTTTTGTTAGTATTTGATAACTGTTTATTGAGAGTAAACCTTCTTATTTTATTATTAAATAGTAGTGCTGGAATTTCTTCAATCAATCCTTCATCTTCATTATATAATATCTCATTTGATTTAAGAAGCTTTTTTCTTTCTAATAAATTTGCAACATAAACATTTAAATTTGAAACTTCTTCTTCTGTTAAAGTGTGGTTTTTAATTAAATGCGACTTTATAAAAACATCTATTTTTTTAAGCCGCTCTGTTTTAGATAACTTATTCCAAGATTGTTTTTTATTTGCAGTTTGCTCTTTTACCAAAAAATTATCTAATTCTTCTTGACTCGATTCATGTTTTATTTTTTGATCTATGTCTTTACCAGTCATAATCATTGTACGATATTTTAATGAATTATATTCTTTACATTCTTTATTTTTCTTGGTTGTCATATATAATATATTGTTTTCAATCTTTTAAACATTAATTATCATTATTATAAATATAAAGATATGAAAAAGATTGCTTTTGATATTGATAATAACAAAAATAATTATTTGAATGATGATAGTTATTATCAAATTGAAAACCAATATGAAATGATTATAAATTTTCAAACAAATGACATCAGTGATATTTCATTAAATAAAATAATAAAAAGAGAAATTAGCAAAAAAATATCATCTTATAAAAGTCAAGACAAAAAAAACGGAAAATATGATAAAGAACAGCATATAACTTATGAAGAACTAGTAAATAAACTTGTATCGTGTAAACTTAAATGCTATTATTGTAACGAAGATATATTTTTACTTTATAAAAAAAGAGGACAGCCGCTTCAGTGGTCTTTAGAAAGATTAAACAATAATATAGGACACTATGCTTCTAATACTTGTATAAGTTGTTTAAAATGTAATTTACAAAGAAGGACCGGAAATTATGAATATTTTAAATTTTCTAAAAATATGAAAATATCTAAAGTTTAACCATAATCCCACTTGAATTAACAAACCCAAACGGAATAAGAGATTCGTTTCGTATGCGCTCGTTATCTATAAATGAAATTATTTTAGAATTATTATTAAGATTATAAAGATAATTTATGGTTTTTAATATTAATGACTGTTCTATAAGATAATCATTATTTTTACTTGATAGTATTTCAATAAAAAATATTTTTTCACTAAATAAGAAAGATTTGCAAGAAACTACAATAACTCCAAGTATATTTAACTTATCATCAATATTTATAAAATTATGAGTAGTACATGATAATTCAAATAATCCATTTTTTGTTAATTTATATCCAATTAAACTTGTCATTTGCTCTTGTATGTAACCAATAATCTCGGGGCTTGAATCTTTTTTTAATATCTCTTTTAAAGTATATATCATATATCTATTCATTAAAAAAAATAAAACATTTAAATACTTTTGAATTTATTAATATTAAAAATTGATGACATCAAAAATATATAGTCAGAATGATGTATTATTAAATAAATTATTGAATTTTTATTATAAAGACGATAATCTCAATATTATGTTATCTATTATAAATGGTACATCAAAAGTATCTCTAAGAATCGTTGATTGGTTTTCAACCAATTATTCAAAAAAGTATTACACTATTTATGAAATAGATAATAATCCAAGATTCAAGGTCTATGAAGATTATAAATTAAAATTAAAGGCTTACAGTAAAAAGCGTTTTGATCCTTTTTGTAGATGGGATAGAATACAGGTCCCTATTACAGAAAATAGTGAATATTGCTTTGAAACCACAATAGGGCAATTAAATTTTTTTAAATGGGCTTTAGAAAATAAAATTATTGATTACATTAAAGAAAATTATGATGTTATTGAAAAAGACATGAATGAAAACAACAGCATTTCAAAATCAAAAATTTCAAAATTCGAAAAAACTAGAAAAAAAAGAGAAGAACTCTCTGTAAACGCGGTAAAAACATTCAAAAAAGAAAAAGTAGAAATTATTGTAACTTTCAGTTAAAAAAATAATAGTAAATGTTATTTATGTAATGGGAAATATTCAAAGTAGTACAAAAGTAAATTTTGAATACGTTCAACAATGTATGATAAATCCTAATTCACAGCTTATTATTAATGTTCTTGAAAATAATTTACAACATTGTTTGATTTATAACACAATACACGCGAATAAAGAAGAAAACATTATAAATGAATATATTAAAAATGATAAAAATAAAGAGATAATAATTTATGGTAAAAACTGTTGTGATGAGAAAGTACTAAAAAAATACAAACAACTAATTACATATGGATTTAAAAATGTAAAAATATATGTTGGTGGATTATTTGAATGGCTATGTTTACAAGATATTTACGGAGAAGAAAAATTCAAAACCACTGGAATGGAACTTGATATATTGAAATATAAATAATTAAAGACAAAAGGTAAAGATATTTATTATGAATTTTCTTCAACAAACAAAATTAACCAAAGAAGAATGGGGTCAATTAGAACAAACTATTCAAAATGAAAATGAAGTTTTGATTTTGAATATGATCCGAAACGGATATAACAATGTAAACGAAACGTGTCAAATGCATATAACTCTTAAAAATTATTTAAAACTTGATTCTAAATTTGATTGTGAAATATTTTGCAATCTTATAAAGGATAAACTTGTATCTATCAATAAAAAAAATATATTGAATATTGAAAAAAAAATAAAACAATGCGAAAAACCAAATAAATCTAAAACAAAAATATCAAATTCTGATAAAATAAAACTTGAAAACTCATTTAAATTGTTGAAAAATAGTTTAAATGAGAATATCATAGAATACAAGTTTTTATCTGAAATACAAAAATATTCAAAACTATTGAATAAAAATAAAACTGTTAAAGATGACAAAAAATGTCTTCTATATTTTGTAAATATAAATATATTGTACCGAGAATTCAAAGATATTATTAATGAGCGTTTTGCAAACATCGTTTCAGAAATCATCAATAATAATATTGAAAATATTGATTTTTGTCTTATAATTAAAAACATATCGTTATTTTACGAACATAATAATATTTTTGATTATAAGACGTCATCATTATACCAACATCAAAAGGATATATTGAATGTATTTAAAAAAGATGAAAAGAATCCAAAATTTGTCTTTTATTGTGCTCCAACGAGTTCGGGTAAAACATTAACGCCCATTGCTTTATCAGAAAAATACAAGGTAATATTTATTTGCGCATCAAAACATATTGGGTTAAGTTTGGCAAAAAGTTCATTTAATATTAAACGTAAAATTGGTTTTGCATTTGGTTGCAACAATAAAGATAATATTCGTTTAAATTACAATGCAGTTAATTCTTATATAACTACAAAATACGGTAAACAAATACCAAATCATAAAGACGGCGCCAATGTTGATTTGATGATTTGTGACGTGTTGTCTTATGAAAGTGCAATGAATTACATGTCAGAATTCCATGAGATTAATAATCTAATATTCTTTTGGGACGAACCTACAATTGGTCTAGATGTAAAAGAGAGCCATTTGCATAAAGTAATTCAAAAAAACTGGAACATTAATATTATACCAAACATTGTATTTTCATGCGCTACGCTTCCAAAAGAAGAACAAGTCCAAGATATTATTAGTAATGCAAAGATGAAATTTCATAATCTTGAATTTACTTATATAGAAAGCGTGGATCAAGTGTCAAATATCCGTTTATACGATATAAATGGTGATATTATTATTCCACACAATCATTTTGATGATTATAATAAAATGTTGGAATTTATAAATTATCATGGAACAAAATATTATAAATTTTATGATTGCAACGAATGTGCCAAATTCTTATTATTTTTAGATAAGGATTATTCACATAATTACATCCAATCTAATTTTTGTCTTTTACAAGATGTTTCGACTTATAAAATAAAAGAGGTTTATATTTCTGCTTTATTGGAGATAGGTCATGATAATTGGAAAAATGTGAAAGATGCATATCAGAGAAAAAAGACAAAATATAGTAATAAAGAACATGTTGGAATAGATCTTACAACAAAAAATGCATGTACTTTAACAAATGGACCTACTTTGTTTATAAGTGATAATGTAGAGAATGTATGCAAATATTTATTAATGAAGGCAAGTTTGGATAAAAATACATTGTCTGGTATTGAAATTAAAATAGACAAAAATCGTAAGATTTTGAAAAATTTAATTCAAATGAAAAAAGATTACGAAGACAAAATTGAGTGTTATAAAGATTGTGACAATATTATGACTAATATGCGTTTTCCACCAGAAGTAATTGAGCTTAATAATAAAATAGAAAAATCGCAAAACGAACTTCTCTCACTATCTCTTGATAATATATATAAACCAAATACCCGAAGTCATTATAAAAAATGGCAGTTGGAACAAGAACTAAGTTACGAAGATAGTGACATATTTTCCTCATCATTGAGCGACGAAGATATCAAAGAAATTATAGAATTGTATAACATCAAGACTCTTTATAAGTTGATGATGATGATGGGCGTCGGTGTCTTTTCAAATAATATTATGAAAGAAGAAGAAAATAAAAACATCCAAGAAGACAATAATAAATACATTGAAACGATGAAAGGGTTGGCAGAACAAAAGAGTCTTTATTTGATTATTGCAAATAGTGATTACATTTATGGAACTAATTATCAGTTTAGTCATTGTTACTTGAGTAAAGATATGAAAAAC
>CERI01037648.1_pt1 | contig 16302 bp, 11 predicted proteins | sample 350261 | NCBI WGS metagenome assembly CERI01 (sample SAMEA2620979, study PRJEB7988) | marine metagenome | isolation source: saline water (ENVO:00002010), including
CCAAAAGTTGGGAAAGGTAAGTTTGGATGTAATCCAATCGGCAAGAGCACAATTCTACACGAACAATTCAAAAAGATACCTTATAAGGGGGAAGATTTTGGCTATTTAATATGGAGAAAGAGGAATTGCTGCATTTGTCCAATTTAATCTCAACAATAATTATAATGAACATTAAAAAGAACATTATCTCACTGATAATTTTAACAATAATGTCAAATAAACTTTATGCTAACGATAATATTTATCAAAGAAATCAAGTAGATAATATTAAAGAAAATTTTGCTGATATAAATCTTACCAATCATCAAAATATAATTGATAATTCTGATATTAATTTAGATAGAAAAGATATTCAAGAAAGTTATAAATCTCTAGAAAAAGAAGAAATACATAAAATAGACAATAAAAGAATAGATCATATAAACAAAAAATTCTCTGATATTAATCTATCCCAAGATTTAATTAAGAAAGCAGAAAATATGAATGAAAATCTCTTTCCTAAATTATCTAAAAAATATCAATCAAAGAAAAAAAATCACAATGGATTGGTAATATTTCTATCAGCATCTCTAAGTCAAAATTTATGGAGTGAGTATCAAAATGAAATTATAAAATACAATGCTAGACCATTAATTAAAGGCTTTATTGATGGGTCAATGAAGAAAACAGTTAATTTTATCAATCAAATAGAAAATAGAAAAGTGGGGGTAGAAATTGATCCTAATTTATTTAAAAAATTCAATATTACAAAAGTTCCAACAATTATTCTATATGATCCATATCAATGTCAAAATGATGATTGTACTCCTAATTTCGACAAAATAACTGGTGCAGTTTCAGTTAAATATTTTTTAGAAAGAGTAGAGCAAGAGGGTGATTTATCTAAGAGGGCGAGTGAAATATTAAGTAAATCACACTATAGATGAAAAATAAAAAAAATAAAAATTTACTATTTCAGAAGATAATTAATAAATGTTACGATAGCAGGAATTGCTACGATAATCTTAAGAGTTGCTTTGTTAACTTCAGATTGAATTTCTGCTTTAATAGCATTTTCAGTAAGTTTCAATTCATTTTTAGTAACAAGGTTGTGGCTAGAATCGTCCCTAGAGTCTTTAATGATAGAGGCAAGAGTTTTAGATTGAGCCTTGGTAAATTTGACTTTCTCAAATTCTTCAGAATATCTCAATGTATCTATAGTGTTCATAATATTAAAATTAAATTAATAGACCTATTATATGGTAATTATTCCAAAAAAACAAGCATAATCCTAATTATCATATTATCTTCATTGGCAAACATCTCTTATGCTAGATATGATTTTGGGTTTTCTAACAAAGTTAGTGCAGAAAATATGGTAAATAACCATATGAATGAGAAAAGTAGCAATAATAATGCTTATTATGATGATTATAAGAAAAACCCTCCCTCATATAATGTAAATAATTTACAATCAGATGCTAGAGAAAAAGAAATTGATGATAAAAATAGTAAATTATTAAAAAAATCCTATGAAACCAATAACCTAAAATTTAGAGGAGATGAATCATTTTTATCACAAAATAATGATATAATGATCAATAATAAATCTACTTTTAATTTACAATATTCTAGTTGTAAGGATTTAGAATTTGACTGTTTTGATTATAAAAAATCTATTAATATATCATGTCTTTCTAATTTGGCTAATAAGAATTATGGTAATCATTTTTTTACTTGTAATGAGCAAAAAAATATATTTTCAGATTTCTGTTTAGAAAAGAATCAATTTATCTGTAAAAAATCAATATATACATTACCAGATACTACCCATATGAGTTTTCCTAATTATTATTTTAGAAATAATAGATTGGGATATATTACTCCCAACAGGATGCATCAAAATTGCAGTGGATATAATTATTATTGGAGATTTAACCTAGATTCTCTTGACAATATGGAAGAGTTAAAATTTATATGGGGTAGGGCAGATGATAGAACATTAATTTATGTTAATAATAATCTTGTTCATAACTATCCTCATTATGGTTGTGAATTTTATAGAGCATTTCATAATGCTCCAAATAAAGATTTAAAGCCTTATCTAAAAATTGGATCTAATGAAATCAGAGTAAGAATTATTGTTGGGGGTAAAGGAGAAGCTAGGGGTGAATTCCAAGTTAGATATCAAAAATGCCAAGAATTTAATCAAATCACTTCTAATAATTGCCAGTCATTAGAATTAAACCCGAATTGTAAAAAACAAGGGAGTAAATTTTGCTCCAAAACAGATGATAATTATTATATTTTAGGAAAGAAAGTTGATGAGTGCTTAGAATATAAACAAAATTATAATTGTGTTGATGAAGGATTTAATCATAATAAATGTGATTTATTTAAATCAGATACACAATGTGCCATTCATTCGTCAAACTGCAATAATTACAATCAAGAATTTAATAAATGTATAGATCGAACCAGTAAGTTTGAATGTGATTATAAGAAAGAATTCGATAATTATGATAATATTGATTATGAATTTACCTATGATGTAAATTTATTAAATTATGATGAATCTGATTGTCAGAATTACAAAAATGATCCAAATTCTTGTAAATTAAGTGATAAAAAATGTTTACTTACTGATCAAAATAATATTTGCCACAAATATCAAAATAATTATCAATGTCAAAATAACCCAAATTCAAAATGCAATATTTTATCTAAAGAATGTAATTTCTTAAGATCAAAATGTAGCCAATTTGATAATCAAGATAAATGTTTAATAGAAAATAAATATTATTTTTGTCCAGGTAAAATTGATAATATCAGTAGTGATAATAATGATATTTTAATGTGTGATATGTCTGACTATATCACTAGTAATCAAGATCCTGAAGAAGAAAATGATTTTGGAAAATCTGTGTCTCACATGAAGATGTTAGAAGAGGTAGGAGATGATTTTATCAATAATCCTTTATCAATATTTACAGGTCAGTCAAATTCCTGTAATCAAGATAAATTAAGCTATAATAATTGTTGCAAGGCAGGAGGTTGGGGTAATGATATAGGTCTTGGTGGGTGTTCTTATGAGGAGGAAAAATTACAATTACAAAGTAAAAATAAGCAATGTATTTATGTTGGATCGCATTGCTCCAAAAAGGTTCTTGGTAAATGTATAAGAAATCAGCATAGCTATTGTTGTTTTAATAGCAAAATAGCCAAATTAATTCAAGAGCAAGGTAAGTCACAATTAGGAAAATCTTTTGGTAGCTCAAATTCTCCAAATTGTGCAGGATTAACTGAGTCAGATATCGTAAATATTGATTTTTCAAAAATGGATTTTTCTGAGATAACGAACGACATAATATCAAAAACCAAACCTCATGATCCAGATAATTTTAATAACCTAGCAAAGGAAAAAATAGAGGAGTTTTTTGATAAACATAAAAATTAGCAAGAAATTGATGATAAAAATAATATTCTTAATTCTAACAACAATAAATACTTCATATGCAGATGATAGATCTGTATCTGAAAATCATAAAAAGAAATATTGTCCTAAAAGTGATAATTGGCATTTTCATTGTGATCCAGATAAGGAAAAGAAAAAAGAAGAAGAAAAGATGAAAGAAAAAATAAACCAAAATAATGCCAATAATAAAGAAGCAACACCAATGGATATAGTAAAACAAAGAAGAATAGATTATGAAAATGCTCATGCTGATTTTTTAATTGATCCTAATGATGAGGCAAAAGGATTAAAATATTTAAGAGCAAGACAGAAAATGCTAAAAGATGTATCTCTTGCTGTTGCCAAAGAACAGGAAATTAAATGGAAATATGGAGATCTCAACTATGAAAATATCAGACCCACCAGCTCATTTTCTAATAAGATATATAAGAGGCAAAGATTTCTTGATATTGAGAATCACACTAAAAATTTAAAGCATGAATATGGTTTAATATATTTTTATGCTTCATGGTGTCATATTTGCCAAAAATTCTCACCAATATTAAAAAATTTTACAGATAATTATCAAATTCCAATCTCTGCCATTTCAACTGATGGGGGAGCCGATCAATATTTTTCTAATTATAAGATTGATAATGGGCAATCAGATAGGTTTGGTATAACTCATACACCGACAATTCTTCTTTATAATAGTAAAACTAATTCTTCGCAAATCATAGGTAGTGGTTTTGTGCCAATAGATGAATTAAAAGAAAGGATATATTTATTAACCAGAGAAAATGCAAAAAATGCTTATTAGATTGTTAATAATAATTACAATATTTATTCCCAATGTATCTTTGTCATCTATTGGATCTCAAATGGATGAATATCTTAATAATATGGGATTAGGAGGTAATTATACTTCTCCAAAAAAATGGCAAGATAATTCAAGAAATAATTACTCACTTGGTTCTTTTGGGTACAGAGCTCCAACAAAAATTCTGCAACCTGCACATGTTAGGGTGCCAGAGATTAATGCAGGATGTGGAGGTATAGATATGCATTTAGGAGGGTTATCTTTTGTTGGAAAGGATGAATTTGTGGCTTTTGGCAGGGCAGTTGTTTCAGATGCACAAGGCTATGCTTTAAAAGCAGGTCTTGGATTGTTATGCCCTTCTTGTGAAAAATGGATGGCAGAATTACAAGACCAAGCAACAAAAATTAATAATTTCTCAATGAATTCTTGTAACACAGCTAAATCTTTAATTAATAATGTCGGACAAAGATTTAAGAGCCAGTCAGAATGGAATTGCGCCTTAAAAACATCAATTGCTAGTGGAAATTCTAGAGACCCAATTTCAGCAAGAAAGGGCTGTAGTAATAATAATGGTGCTAAAAACATCAATTACAGTAAAGAAGAAAAAAACGAAGGAGCCCCACCATTAAATTTAGTATGGCGAGTATTAACAGATAATGAGGCTCAAACATCAATTGATCTAACAAAATATTATGAGATTTTAATGTCAATGACTGGAACTGTTATTTATAAAAAAGATGGCAGTTCAATTACTAAAAGAGCTATGGCAATTAAGGGCGACACAATAAATATTTTAATGAATGGAGGTGATCTTAATATTTTTAAATGTGATGATATTTCTGATTGCATAAATATGTCTAATATAACTCATAATATTGCTTCAAAGGATGCCTTTTTACCTAAAGTTAGAAAATATATTACTGATATTCGAAATAAATTAATCAAGCAATCTAAAGGTGAGAATGTTGAATATACAGTTGAGGAAAAGAACTTTGTAACTAACGCACCCTATGGTATTCCAATTGTTAGAATTATATCAATTGCCCATATAGATAAAAAATCATCTGATTTTTCTATTGATAATATAGATGAGTGGATTGCTCTTTCTATGACTTATGATTTTTTGGCCAATATGCTAGATCAAATTCAAAATAAATCCTTATTTTCCTCAAATCTAGATATTGATTCTCGTAAATTAGTTATAAATAACATCAGTATCCTTAGAAATAACATCAAACAAAAATCAAATAAATTAGATAATAAATTTAAATCAGTAATGGCAAAAATCGAATTTTATGACCAAAAGGAAATAAAATCTAATAATAAGTTAAGAACTTCGATTAATTAAAAAATTATGGATATTATTTATACTCACGGAGGAGGAGCTTTTGTAGAGTGGGTTTTTAATGCAATAGCATCAATTATAGGTCAAGATTCGTATAAGACTATCATAACAATGGGAGGTCTTATTGGTTTATTTTGGATATTGCTAAAAAATACAGTAAGGATTAATTGGGGAGATTCAGCTAAAACAATGATGATAGCCATCTCAGCCTATTATTTTATGTTTATTCCTAAAATGAATGTAGCAATTCATGATGTAACTGATTATGGACAAGTAAGACAAGTAGATAATGTTCCTTGGGTCTTAGGAAGATTAGCTTCTATGACCAGTGCTATTGGTTATAATATGACTAAACCATTTGATCAGTTCTTTTCATTACCAGATTCTCACCAATATCAAGAATATGGATATTTATTTGGAGCGGATATTATTAATCAATCAAATAAAGCAACGATAAGAGATCCTATGCTTCGAGAAAACACTAAAGAATTCATTAATAATTGCTTAATTTCTGCTATGCAAATGGGTCAATATAGTGTTTCTGACATAAGAAATAGTTCCAATCTTTTTACATTACTAAAATCTACCATGAAAAACACTCTTGATGTTATGGATTGGAAAGTTCCAAGATCACCAAATGGTTATGAATATCAAAAACTAAATTGTGGTGATGCATTCCAAAGAATTGAGGTAGGATTAATAGCAGATCAACCAAAGATCATAAGGTGGATTTCAAACAACATCAAAAGCAGTAAATTTATCACAGGATCATTATCTACAAATCAAGATATTGATATCGATCCCACAGTAAATACTCAAATTAGTCAGCAAGCAAGTTTCTTTATGAATATTAGCGATTCTTCAAGAGATTTATTATTCCACACCGTCCTTAGAAATGCTATCAAAGATGCGACAGCAACTGATGTTCAAAATTATTCAAGAGCAGTGTCATCGCTTCAATCAAATAATATGATGAATATAGCAGGAGAAATGGCAAAACAAACGGTCGTTTTATGGAGAATATTCTTTGAAATATTGCTCTATGCAGGCTATATATTATTAATTCCTTTGATGTTTTTGATAGGAGCAGAACAAAGATTGGTCAATTATTGTAAGAAGCTATTAGAATTACAATTATGGATGCCATTATATGCTATTTTAAATGGATTAATGGTCTATTCTCAAAAATTAAGATTTCAAAATTTTACAAACGAAGGATACTCAATTGCAAATACTGATGCTATTAATGATGCCAATGCTCAATTATCATTATTATCAGGATTTGCTGTTATAATGATACCATTTTTAGCAAAAATGCTAATGAATGGCTTTGATTCTTTAACTCATATGGCAGGAATGATGATGTCTCCTGTAATGCAAACAGCACATTCAACTGCTGCAGAAGTAACATCAGGAAATTATAATCTTGGCAATACATCAATTGGTAATCATTCTTGGAGCAATGTTAATGCCAATAAATCCGATATAGCCAATATTAACACAGGAGCAGACGGAATAAGAACTTTTACCAATCAAGATGGAGCTCAAACCTATGATGGCACCCTCCTTGAAAATAAATTTACTGATTTTAATTTGTCATATGGCAAAAATATTTCATCATCATTAACTCAACAACAAGAATCATATTTAACTTCAGGCGAAGACCTTAGAAATTCCTCAACAGAATCCCTAAATACATCTTGGTCAAAATTATCGGAATCAGCACAACATTATCAAAATGCTGTTCAAAATGGCGAGAGTTGGACAAAGGATGTAAGTCAGGAAATGCAGGATGTTTATTCTACAGCTAACTCCCTTAATGCTTCTCTTAGTACAAGCACTTCAGGAGGAGTTAAATTGTTTGGTAATGGTGTTAGTATTGATGGTAGGGCAGGAATGGAAGTTTCTGCTAAAGCAGAAGAATTGTTAAATCAAACAGACCGTTTAAATAAATCAGGATCGTTTACCACTTCTAATGAAAAATTAAATTCCCTTAATGAATCTAGTTCTAATCATTATAATGAGTCTTTAGAACAACAAAAAAGTTCTTCCCAGTATCTTGATAATGCGACAAGGATTGCCGATTTAAAACAGCAAATTACCTCATCAGATATTGCTCATCAGCAATCTCTTAATAATGAATTTATTGATTATCTTCGAGATGATAGGGGTTTATTTGATAGGCAAATTAAAGATATAGTTGCTAATTCCCACGGGGAGCAAGAGCAGGAATTTATCTCTAACTTCATAGAATATAAAACAGATAAATTACTTGATCCATTAAATATTGAATCTGCTTCCAATAATATGAAACAAGATTTTGTTAATGAGACAAAATCATTTGATCAAAATAGCAAAATAGGAGATAAATTTAATCAAAATGAGAAATTAATTACCAATAATATTAATAAGAATATTACTTCTAATGTAAAAAATGAAGTTGAGGGAGGATTTAAAGAAATCTCTGACAATCCAAATATTGATCATATGGAAAAGCCAGAGATTAACGATAACAAATTAAAATGGAAAAATGATTAACAATAAATTGGATTATTTTCTATCTTCTGTTCCATCCATATCTCATTTGTCTGTAGGCAAAGCTTTCGTTGTGGTAATTAGAAATACTAGATCTTTCAATTTGTTTCTTTTTCTCCTCACTCAATTCTCTTCTGTGGATTCCATAGATTTTGAGATATTTAAACCAAATTGGTTTTTTGAGGTTAAAGGCAGTAAATATTGCAGGAATAGTGTTTAGGCAGATAACTGCAGATAGTAAAAATGGTAATATTAATGAGAAAATATGACCAATAATGATAAAACTAGATATGGATATGATAATTGGTAATAATAAAAAGAAAGAAAGAGCTTTAAGCCTTTTTTTATTTCTGTTTTTTCTTCTATTAATTTTTGAATTTTGGTGAAGATTTTTATTACTCATATCTAATTAATTAACTTAGATTTTATAGAATTTGACTAATTAAATTCTACAAGCAATTATACCACAAAATCAAGCAAAAAACAAGCTAAAAGCTTTATGTTATTAATTTTAAATTAAATTTATTATGTTTTTACAATTTAACAAAATATTTTCAAATATTCCTAAATCAAGAATAATAATTTATGCTATGATATCAGTTCTTTTTACTGCTTCTTTCATATTTCCATATAGCACTAATAGTAATGCTTATGATCCAATATTCTTTGTATATTTTCTACTATTTTCCAGTTTCTTTCTATTTTTGTATTTGGATTTCAAAGATGAAAAAGAAAAGGAATTTACAGAATATAAGGATTTGGCATTTGCTATGATTATTTTATCTATATTTGTCGCAGTAACATTTAAACTATTGATAATTCCTTCTATTATTAAGTTAGGAGCAATATTTACTACTTTATTCTTATTTTTGTTGATTATTCACAGAATCAGAAAAAGCTAATTATAGATGTAATACAATCAAAAAGGGGGAATATTCCCCCTTTAATTAAGTTAAAATCAACAAAATATTAATGTCATATAAATTCATCAGAGGTTCACAGATCAGCTTCCATTTTATGAAGATGTTTGCTCAATCATTTAAAAGAATGATGTGGATGTCTTTTGTCTTTATGATTTTAGGTATGGTTATTCACTTTAAGAGTAATGCTGATTCATATCCATTTAGATTGGATCTAATGGGATTTTATTTAAAATCATTATTAGATTCTTTATTTTCCCTAACTAGAGATATTAGTTTTGTTGAATATGATGGAAATATCGTTAAGATAAGTAATGGTAATTTTATTATTTGGTATGAAAGAGTAATTTTACCAAAATTAATTTTTTTAACAAAATCAGCTTTTATATCAGGGATTAAATATTTTCTCATTAGTTTTTTTACAATATTGATTATCTTTTATTTAAAAGGCTCTCTAAGAGCTAGAGACAGGATGCTTAGGGGTAAGAATATAATTTCTGATAAAGATCTTAAAAGGCAATTATTTTTCTTTAATAGCAAGAGGCTAAATTTCTTTCCTTATAAGATAGCAGGCTTTTCATATCCAAATAAGACCCATTTCCAACATACAATCATCACAGGAGGCTCTGGTAGTGGTAAGAGTCAAATTACTAGTGACATTATAGAGCAAATTAGAAAGAAGAATGAAAGGGCTGTTATTTATGATAGATCAGGAGATTTTATTAGAAAATTCTATAATCCTCAAAAAGATATAATATTAAACCCCTTCGATGTTAGATCAAATTATTGGGATATATTTACTGAAATTAGCAACAAAAATGATGTTACTAATATTGTTAATGCTTTAATAGATGATAATAAAAGTGATCCTTTTTGGAATAAATCTGCTAAAATAATTACCATTGAAGTAATTAATAAATTAAAAATAATAAAAGATAATCCTACAAATAAGGATCTAACTGATATTTTATTAAAGTATGATTTATCAAAATTCTGTGAATTTCTAAAGGATACCAATGCAGTATCAATTGCTGATGAATCTTCTGAAAAAACAATTTCCTCAATTAGATCTGTAATAGCTTCTTATCTTAATTCATTAGCGATAATTACTGATCTTAAAAATCATCATCAAGATTTTTCAATAAAAGATTGGATTAATAATGAAAATAAAGATGATTCTATTTTATTTATTTCTTCCAAGATAGATTCTCATGATAATGTCAGACCTTTAATATCAGCATGGCTTGATATTGCTATATTACAATTGATGAATCTTGATCCAGAAATCAAAAGAACACTTTGGTTCGTCTTAGATGAGTTACCTTCATTACAAAAATTACCAACCTTACAAACAGGTCTTGCTGAATCCAGAAAATATGGAGGAGCTTTTTTAATTACTTGTCAATTATATTCACAACTAAAAGAAATCTATGGTCATAATAATGCCGAATCTATTTCTGGACTTTGTAGAAATAGATTAACCTTCTCAACTCCAGACGAAATAACTGCTAATTGGTGTAGCAATAATTTAGGTAAAAAAGAAAATATTTCAACTAAAGAAAATCTATCATTTGGTGCCAATGAATATAGAGATGGTGTAAATATATCTCAATCTAAAGAAATGGAAAGGCTAGTTATCTCTAGCCAGATCATGAATTTGAAAGATCTAGAATTCTATATTAGTTTAAGCAACGGCTTTCCTATTGCTAAAAGCAGTTTTAAATATCAAAAAAGAACAGATATAGCAGATAGATTTCTTGAAGATCAAGAATTATCCAAATTCAAAAAAGAACCTCAAAACCTAATCCAAGAACAGCCAATTGTTAGAGCTAATTATAATGAAAAATTAGATAATGAAAGAGATAGGAAGTCAAAAGTAATCTTAGATCTTATCAGGTCAGAAGCAATCGAGGGTAACATCTATACCAATAAAATATTTGCAGAGAAGTTTGAAAATAAAAAGGGCTTAGGAAATAGCGACGCTATATCTAAAAGAATCTCAATATTAGCAACAAAAGGTTATGTCAAATTTAACAAAAATTACCAAGATTTTAATTTACAAGAAGATATAAAAAATAAATTTGGCATCCTTTGTGTAAAAGATATGCATTATAATGATAATGATGTGATTCCAACTCATTATAAATCATCCGATGTTGGCACTATCCTTGAAATAGAAGATCAAAACCAGATTAATTGGCAAGATGAAGATAATTTATTTATAGAAGAGCAGGGGAGTAATCAAGATATCGTAACAATTCCAACTGAAGCAGAAGATCTAACATTTACAGAGATATCTGAGGATAATGAAACTAATTTAAGTAATGTAGATAATTTAAGTAATGTAAATAAAGAAGATGAGTTTGAAGAAAATACCAAGAATTATGCGGAAGAGGAATCAGATGATAATAAAAAATTAAACCCTTAAAAATGACTGACACAAATAAAAAATCATTAATTGGATTTAGAGCAACAGAAGAAGAAAAAAATATAATTAAAAATAAAGCCTTCCAATCAAATATGAGTGTAAGTGATTATATAAAATGTAGATTGTTAGAGGATGGTGATAAAGATGAGATTAAGTTAACTGATTATGAAAAATTACAAATAACTTGTTCCATTAAATCTTTCTTTCTATTACAAGAAATGATTAATCCAACAAAAAAACTCGAAAATATTAACAGAATTAGATCTTCAGTTAAGCAGGCTGACAAATTCCTAGTAAAACAAGGCTTTAAAACCCAAGAAGAATTTGATAAATTATATAATACAAATAGTAATAATAATTAAACCATATAAATAACAAAATATTATGCAAAAAGACTTCGACAATTGGAATGAATTAAAAAAGAAATTAGATCAAAGAGAAAAATTTCCATCTTTTAAGGAAAGAGAAATTTGGTGGATGAATCTTGGTTTAAATGTAGGTAATGAGCAATGTGGTAAAGGTATTAGATCTGTAAGACCTGTATTAATTTTAAAAAAGTTTAATAATCATTTCTTTTTTGGAGTTCCTCTTACATCACAACAAAAAGACAATCTATATTATTTTAATTTTGAATTTAAAGGTAAGGAGCAATCAGCAATAATGTGTCAAGCTAAGCCAATTTCTGCAAAAAGATTGTGTGATTTTTATGGCAAAATTGAAAGTGAGTTATTTAATGCTATTAGGAAAAAAACAGGGAGGTTACTCAACCTCTCCTAAGAGAGGTTGCTTGTGCCAAAGGCAATTTGTACCCCAATAATAACGAATATAATCTAAAAAATCAAGTAAAATGCTCTCCACTTCTAACATATCAGATGTAAATTATTATTTAAATACCAAATATTTTTCTCTAGAAAAAGAATGTATGCTTGATGATAAGCAGTTTACAGGATCATTGATTCATGATTTATTAATTGATAAAAAATTCAATAAGGAAGATTTCACTAATCTTTGTAAGGGAAAGATTATAACAGTAAATGGAGAATATATAGAATTAGGAAGAAAGAACAAGGATGGAGAAATAGAGCATGACATGGGAAGAGATTTAACATTTTCTGCTCCAAAATCAGTAAGTCTTCAGCATAATATGGAGGGGGGTGATAAAAGAGTTAAAAAGGCTCTTTTTACTGCCACTAAAGAGACATTAGATTATATTGAGAGAAATTACACATTTACTAGAATAAAGGATGAATCTGGCAAGATAAAATTGATTAAAACAGGTAATTTTTCTGCATCTCTTCTTTATGAGAATTTAAATCGTAATTTAGAATTTGATGATCATATCCATTGCACAATATTTAATGCTACAAAAAGACCTGATGGCAATATTAGATCATTAGAATTTAAGAAGATTATAGAAAATAAGATGCATTTTGGCATGATTTTTCGTATGAATCTTGCTAATCAAATTCAAAAATTAGGCTATGAGATAGAAATTACTGATAAAAAATATAATTTCTTTGAAATTAAAGGCTCTAATAAAAATCTTTGTCATGAATTTTCAAGCAGAACTGAAGAAATTAATCAAAAAGCCCTTGAATTAAATCAAAATCCAAATGCCAAGACAAAAGAATTAGCTAATCTTTTAACTAGAAATGATAAGGAATTATCGGTGGAAAATATTAAACAAGTAATAAAGAATAGATTAGATAAATTATATTCAAAATATAATTTATCTAAAGAAGAGATTATAGATAATATTAAATCACTCATCTTTAAATCTAAAAATCCAAAAGATTCCTCTAATTCAAACAATGCCGATAATAAGACAGAAAATGTTAAAACATCTATTGCTAAAGTTATAGAGCATTTAGGTGCAAGAAAATCATATTTTTCTAAAGAAGAAATTATAAATCATTCCTCTATCATTTCCTTTTCTAATAGAAAAATATTTAGCATTTCTGATATTGAAAAAACAATCGATAAATTAATAAATAAGAAATTTCTAATTAAAACAGATATTAGTAATGCTAATCATCAAATTTGCTATGGCACAAGGCAGTCACTAGAGCAAGAAAAGTCAATTATTTCTATTTGCTATGAAGGTAAAAATAAATTTAATTCAATTTCAGGGGTTAAAGATATTGAACATTATTTTAAGCTCCAAGAGGAAGAAAAAAATATAAAATTAACCAAAGGACAACTTGAAGCTGTTAGATTAATTCTTAATTGTAAGGATCAATTTAGCATCATACAAGGCTATGCAGGAGTAGGTAAAACTTTTGCAATTGGTAAGGCTAGGGAATATTTAGATCACATTAACCAAATTAATAAAGAATCCAATCCAGATCATGTTAATTACCAAATAATAGGTTTAGCACCTAGTGGCTCTGCTGCTAAAGAATTAGAATCAGTATTAGGTAAAGCTGATACATTACAATATCTTCTAAGAAAATATAATGGCTATGCTAATGGCAGAGGAACAATTGATGGAATAGAAAAAGAAAAATCTAAATTTACAAATAAAATAATGCTAATTGATGAATCATCAATGATTAGCTGTGATCAAATGCATGGACTCTTAAATATTGCCAAAAAACTTGATCTTAGATTAGTATTTCTAGGTGATAAAAGCCAAATATTATCCGTTGATGCAGGATTACCATTTCATAGTTTACAAAAGGAAGATCTGAAAATAGCTAAAATGACAGATATTTTAAGGCAAAATAATCCAATATCAAAAGCCATTGCTTATAGCTCATATGCTAAAGACTTCCAATCAGTCTTTGAAAAAGTAGGATCAAATCTTCTTGATTGCAGTAATCATCCAAAATTACTTGATTTAGATTATGACAAGAAAAATAAGAAATATCTTATTACCAACGATCATACAGCAAAATCCGCTGCAATATTATACCATGATCTAGACAAGAAAGAGCAGAAAAACACTCTATTAATTACTCCATCTAATTCAACAAGACATTTGATTAATCAATATGTTAGACAAGGTTTAGATAACAACAAATCTAATTCTATTAATCAAACTATCCTCACCAATGAAAATTTAACAATTGCACAAAAATCAAATTATTATTTTTATGAACAAGATCATATTCTCTTATTTAACAAAGCCAATAAAAGATTAAACATCAATAAGAATGAATATTTTAAAATAGTTAAGATAAATGATAGTAATCAAACTTTGCTACTAGAATCGCTTAATAATAACAGCAAATTAGTCATATTTAATCCAAATAAGGCTAATTCTTTGTTAGATAATATTGAAATCTATAAAAAAGAAACAAGGCAATACTACCTAAATGAAAAAATCATCTTTACCAGAAAGATAGAAGAAGCTAATCAATATAAGAATAAAGAAACAACAAAAGAACAAATACCAAAAATAATCAATTCTACAATAGCAACTATCACTAAAATTGATCATCAAAATAAAAAGATAGATATCAAATTAGATGATAATAATCAAATCATTAATATTGATCTAAACAATAATGATCATAATCACATCCTCAAACATTCTGATTATGGTTACTGCCTTACTAACTACAAATCACAAGGTAAAACCCAAAATAATGTTATTATTGTCCTTGAGAGCTATTTTAAACATCTAGCCGACGCTAGAAACACTCTTGTTGCTGTCACTAGAGCAAAAGATAATATCCACATCATAACAGATAATAAGGAAGAATTAATAAAAAAAATTGTAGATAATTATGATAATCAAAAATCAGACGAAACTTCAATAATTAATGCTAGATATGACAACAACTCTCTACTGCAAGAGAAAATAGCCCTACAGGAGAATCTCTTTAAAGAGTTAAATCTAAGAAATGAGTCTTATAAAAAATATCAATTAGCACTTAAAAATAATCAAAATTTTAACAAATATTATTCCAGACAAAGAGATATACAAAGAACAAAAGAATTAAAAACAGAAAATATTGATTCTAATTTAACAAAGTCAGATAATTTTACAGGAAGATCAATAGATAAGATAATAGAACCTCATAGGAGAATATTCATTGAAAGTGAAGAACAAAAGCAAGCGAAAATAAAGAATTTAAATATACAAAAAAAATTAAGACAAAAAACTTCACTAACCGACATAGAAGAAAAAAACAATAAAAAGGTAAAGTCTAAATCAACAAATAAATCAAACTATTATCAAAAAAGACAACAAATCCTAGACAATCTCTCTGATCATGAAATTAAAAATCATTTTACAAATTTCATTCACGATAAATTCAATAATAGTGATTTAACAAGATTAGATGAAGCAATTGACAAAGCTTTTAGCAATCAAGGTCATTATCAAAGATTTGGTAGAAATCTATCATCATCAATTATCTGGCATGGCAAAGCAGGATCAATTAAAGATTTTAGAACCGACCAAAGTGAAAAATGGGGAATTGGCAATATTAAAATAGAAGATCATCAGCTTGATCAAGTAAAAGACCAATTAGAGCAAAAATCCCAATATAAATCCAAAGAACAACATAAGGAAGAATATGTAAAACAAAAAGAGGAGCAAAAATTAAAACAAATAATAAAATATAATCAAAAGGCAAAAGAAGCAGAGAAATTATTTAATTACCATAAAAATCAAAAAATCAATCAAGACCATAAAATAAGAGAAGGAATAATTAAGAATCATCCATATCTCAAGGAAAAAAACCTCAATAATAATGAAAAAATAATAAAGAATAAAAATGATATAGTAATTACCAAAGATAATAGATTATTAATATCAGCAAAAAATAAGGATAATCAAATCAGATCAATTCAATCAATAGATACAAAAGG
>CERI01060634.1_pt1 | contig 16293 bp, 18 predicted proteins | sample 350261 | NCBI WGS metagenome assembly CERI01 (sample SAMEA2620979, study PRJEB7988) | marine metagenome | isolation source: saline water (ENVO:00002010), including
TTATCATGTAATGTTCCATTAATAGTGTGGAATGTAGAATTTATGTCACAAGAAGAAGGAGGTAATTATTCTAATATCCCATGTACTAACATTGAGTATTGGGATGAAAGATGCGGAGAATTCTTTTATAGAGAAGAAGAATTTGAAGAGGCATATAATAAGTTTATGAGTAAAATAGATACTTATAAACCAAGAGAATACATATTAGAACACCTGAGTCCAGAGAAATGTAGTAAACGATTTGTAGAATTGATAAATAGTTATTAATATATTAATATAAATAGAAAATATGAATTATTATATTAATGAAACACATCTTAGTTACTGGTGGTTGTGGCTTTATAGGACATCATTTTGTGGAACATATTATAATTAATACTGATTGTAAAATAACAATAATAGATAAATTAAGTTATGCAAGTATGGGTTTTAAACGATTGAATGAAGATATATTTCAAAAAGAAATAAATAAAAAAAGATTAACCGTATTAACATGGGATTTAATGAATGAAATATCAGTAGGATTATTAAAAGAATTAGAAGATGTAGATATAATAGTACATATGTGTGCGGAAACACATGTAGATAATAGCATAAACGATCCTTCATTTGTGATTAAAAATAACATAATATCTACAGTAAATATATTAGAATTTGCAAGACAATTAAAGGATTTAAAAATTTTTTTTTATTTTAGTACAGATGAAGTGTATGGTCCAGCTTTAAACGATAAAATGTATAAAGAGGATGAGAGACATAATCCAACAAATCCCTATTCTGCATCAAAATCAGGTGCCGAACAAATATGTATAGCATATCATAATACATATAAATTACCAGTAATAAGAATAAATGTAATGAATGCATTTGGAGAGAAACAACACATAGAGAAATTTATACCAAAAGTAATAAAGAAAGTATTGGATGGAGAGAAAGTATTAATACATAGTTATCCAGATAAAAAGAAATCAGGAACGAGATTTTATATACACGCGAGAAATATAGCAGCAGGAGTATTATTTTTGTTGGAAAAAGGGAATATAGGAGAGAGTTATAATTTAACAGGAGAGAAAGAGATATCAAATCTAGAAATGGCAGAAATGATAGCAAAAGAGATGGGAAAAGAATTAAATTATGAGATGGTTGATTTTCATAGCGATCGTCCTGGTCACGATTTAAGATATGGATTAGACGGGAATAAGATGTTTGACATGGGTTGGAAATTACCAGTAAATTTTGAAGATAGTATAAAAAAAACAGTTTTATGGACTCTTAAAAATCAAGAATGGTTAAAAGAAATATAATATAATATTAATTATTAAAATTATAGTTTAGTTACCAGTGTAATTGATGGGAAATCGCCTATTGTTTTTATATTTATTTTATTTTTATATTTTTCTAAAACTGGAATTATTTTAGGTTTATTATATTTATTCATCCAATATACATTATCTCTGCTAATTGAACCTCCTTCTAATATCATTATACCGTTTTTTGTTAGTTTATTTAAATAAAATTCGAACGCTTTTTTATAAGTGTCTCCAGTATTTGCTATATCTATATGTAATATATCTATAGAATTGTCCGATATATCAATATACTTGTTATTAAAATCACCATAGTTAATAGTAACATTATCATGTAATTTATATTTGTCTATTATTGATGTTTTTGCGTGATTTCCATTAAATTTATCAAATATATCATACGCACATATTTTTGTTTCGTTTGTTGTATTATTCAAAAAATAATTTAATGAATAACCATCTAAAATTCCAAATTCGACTATTATTTTAGGATTTATTATAAATAAAATACTTTCAAATATATTTCCATACTCTAATTTATTTATATAAGATGAACCCATTTAAAATTAATTTAAGAGATATATTTAAATGAATATTTCTTTATTTAAAGTTTTTATGAGTGAAGATGTTTTAGAACCTGTCAATAATGTACTTATGTCTGGTTTTCTTACACAAGGACAACAAGTAGAAAAATATGAAAATGCGTTAAAACAATTTTTAAATAATGATAAAATATTGACATTAAATTCAGCTACATCTGGATTAACATTAGCTACAAGATTATTAAAAAATATGGATGAATCTTTTAATTGGCCAGGATTAAATGATGATGATGTTATACTTACTCCTGCGTTAACTTGTTTTGCTACTACCTGTGGAATTTTAGCTAATAATATGACTTTAAGGTGGTTAGATGTAGATTTAAACACTGCAAATATTAACTTAGATGATTTACAAGAAAAATTAAATGAAAAAACAAAAATTATTTATTTAGTTCATTGGGGAGGAACGCCTGTAAATTTAGAAAAATTAGATAATATTTGTGAACAACATCGTATAAAATATGGATTTAAACCAATGGTTATAGAAGATTGTGCTCATGCTTTCGGTGCCGAATTTAATAATAAAAAATTAGGGAATCATAAAAATATATGCATATATAGCACACAAGCTATTAAACATTTAACCACAGGAGACGGTGGTATTATAACATTACCAAACGATTCATTGTATAAAAGATGTAAATTATTAAGATGGTTTGGTATAGATCGAGATAAAAGAAATCAAAAAGGTAAAGATTTTAGATTAGAAAATGACATTTTAGAATATGGATACAAATATCATATGAATGACATTAATGCAACTATTGGATTATACAATTTACCTCATATTAATAAATTAATCGAAAAAAATATAAACAATGCAAAATTTTATGATGAAAAATTAAATAATATCAAAGGAATTAAATTATTAATTAAAGATAGTAAATGTAAATCTGTTTATTGGTTATACTCATTTCGTGTTTTAGATAACAAAAAAGAGGATTTTATAGAAAAAATGAAAACCTTGGGTATAATGGTCAGTCAGGTACATAATAGAAACGATATTAATTCTTGTGTTAAAAAATATAAAGAAAGGTTAGTAAATTTAGATTTACTTGAAAAAGAATTAGTTTGTATACCTGTAGGATGGTGGCTCACAGACAAAGAAAAAGAGTATATTGTTCAATCTATTATTAATTATTTTAATATATGAACTTAAATATTAATTAATGTTTAAATTTATAATGGAATTTTTTACTAGACTTTCAAAAAACTATATTTTTTTCAAAAACAAGAAAGAATATTCTAGGTGGACACAATGGCAAGGTGATTTATCTCCCCTTGATAATATTAATAATTATGATACTATTTTTAATAATTTTGGCAACCATATTGATGTAACTGAATTGATAAATTATAAATCTTCAAAAAAAAAATGGACTGTTACAAATGGAATTAATTGTTGTAATCATTGGCAACATGCGCAAGCAAAAGGATATCATGAATTAATATCCAATATTAAAAAATTATTTAATGATAATGTAAGTGATTTTGATAAAAACATTTGAAAATACCTAATATGTTAAAACTATACGGTGAAGAATTTAATGATAATAAAATTATACCACCCATTTTTTATAAATTTGGTATTAATTTACAAACGATAATAAATACTTATAAAAAATTAAATGAAAAACCTAAAATTGCTTTAGAAATTGGGTCTGGTTATGGGGGGTTTTGTCATTTAACTATAAAATATTTTAAAAATATTAAATATGTAATTGTTGATATACAACCTGGTATGTCATTTGCGTCATATTTTTTACATAAATTAGGATATAAAATACAATTTGCAAATGAATTTACTAATTTTACTGATTTCATAAACTCCGATAATAATATTTTATTTTTAACACCAATTCAAATGAAAGAAATTCCTGATAATTCAATAGATCTTATAATAAATATGGATTCTATTGTAGAAATGGGAGAAGAATCTATAAAAATGTATATTGAACAAATGAATAGATTAACTAACCATTTTATATTTTCTAATAATGCTACTAATCATGGATATCAATGTTTTATAAATAACTCATTGCAAATTATGTCCAATAAATTTGATATGATGACCAGTAAATCTATTTGTGTGGAACCATATTCTCACTTATCTTTTGAAATGACAATTTCTAATAATTATTGGAATAATATATTTATTAATAAAAAATTACGCTAACCATTTTTCAAAATTCATTTGAATATTATATTTTTTAAATACTTTCTTAATTTTTTGTAAATATTTATTAAAATTATCATTATTACGATGTTGTGCTTCACCTGCTCCTCCACCCCAACCCCATCTTAAATGAACAAATTTACCTGACATCCAATAATCATAATAATGATTATCTATTTGTTTAATTGTTTCACTTTCCATTTCAAAAGCATTATTTTGAAAACCCATAAATGTCCCTATCTCTCTAATTCTTCTACATTGGGGATTTTTTACCCAAAAATTAAAAACTGCTGAACCCATGTCATTTCCCCATCTATGATCTATACTAAAATCTAAATCCTTAAAATTAGAAACTGTATTCAAATTAATAAAAAAAATAGAAGGTTGGGGAACTATAATATTATTAGGAAAATGAATTATTGGACAAGCGAAATCACAATCTTTTAATTCTTTTTCAAAATCTACTTCTTCCACTAAAAATAAATCTGCATCATAAAAACATATAAAATCATATTCTTTATAATATGGATAAATTGAATCAATATTTCTAACAAACCAATTACATAACTCACCATGTCTTTGACTTCCATGATTAGGTCTATTTTTGATATGAATATTTTGAGGAATCTTTATATGTTCTACATTATTAAATATACATTCATCATAAATTTCTTTATAACAATTTGTATTTTGACTTAATATTGATACAAGGTTTAAATAATTTTCTTCACCTTCATCTATATTTGGAGCATCATTCAAACAAATAAATTTGTATTCATCATTTTTTATATATTTTTCTAATGATTTTACAATTGTTTCCATAAAATGAGAATTATTTACAAATGGACATACAAACAATATCTTCATTTATATAATATATCAAATTTATATTTAAATTATATTACTTGAATTTGATTATTAGATTTATAATCTATACGAATAAATCCTAAACAATCTAACCATTCATAATCAATATTATTTTCATTAATAAACTTGTAGAGGTTTTGTTCAGAACCAATACTATTCTGCAAATTGTATTCTATTTTATTTTGTGAGTACTCAACATATTTTATCATAAGATTACTAGACATAGCAAAGAACATATCATTATATAAATTAGGAGTTGGAGGAGAATAATAAAAATTATAATTATTAGCGAGATGAAGAAATCCTGGATTCGAAATAAGAGCTTGTTTACACATATTATTTACTTTTTCAAATACCCAGGGATTTGTAACAAGTTTTCTTAATGTAAAATATATAATTTTGTCATATTTCGTAAAATCTACATTTTTATAAACGTGTATTAGTTCGTCAAGTTCTCCCATTCCAATATTATTCCCTCCTATATTTCTATTCAAAATAAGAAATTGTACTTTATTTTTTAAGATTAATTTTAATTCATTATTAATTAAATCATCAATAGTATTTATTGTATTATCACAAACTACAATATTAAAGTTAGAAGGAATAAATCTCAATAATTGTTTTAAACAAAATAAATATTCATTTTCTCTTTTAATATTATCACATTTATTAATATGAAATGCAGCTGAACAAAATATTAAATTTTTCATTATGTTTTAATATTTTGTTATATTTTTAAATAGGTTTTGAACATCTTGCTTCAAATAATCTCTATGTTTACTCGAATGTTCTGTATACGATTCACTAAACATTATATATTTATTAGGTTAATTTATTTATATAATATTTATTTAAATATTTATTTAAATATTTATTTAAATATTTATTTAAATATTTTTCTACAATAAAGTATTATATAATGGAAATTAGAAAAACTGCCCTGCCAGTATTATGTCCCAAAGGTGATGAAGAAGATGTGAAAGCGATAGGAGATGTAGTAAAGAGTGGATGGTGGATAAATGGACCAAAAGTAAAAGAATTTGAAGAAAAATTTGCAAAAATGGTTGGAAAAAAATATGCTATTGCGGTTACTAGCAATACACACGGACTTGATTTAATCTTAAAAGCATATGATATATATAATTGTGATGTTTTAAGTCCAACTATGTCATTTGCTACCACGACAGCAGTTCCACAATGGAATAATTGTAATAATATTCTTTGTGATGTTGATAAAACTAACATGAATATTTGTCCTGATGATGTTAAAAAAAAATTAACTGACAAAACAAAGGCTATTATATGTGTTAATCTTGCTGGCATTTTAGCACCAGTTGATGAAATTAGAAAATTCTATAAAGGACTAATTATAGAAGATTGTGCTCATGCTTGTTATGCTCCGGGCGCTGGTTCTAAAGGGGATATTGCAGTATGGTCATTTCAAGCAGTAAAAACAATGCCTACTGGGGATGGTGGTATGATAACAACAAATAGTAAAGAAATAATGGAAAAAATAAAAAAATTATATTGGTTTGGGATTGAATCAACATATGACAGAGTTACAAAACAACGAGATAGACCGGGTTCAAATTCAGTATATAAATGGCAATATGATATTGATATTATAGGATACAAATACTATATGATAGATTTAACAGCAGCACTAGGATTATCACAAATGGATAAATTAGAGAAAAATCTAAAAAGGAGACAATTTATACAAGAAAAATATAATAAAGCATTTTCAGATATTGAATGTATTCAATTACCACCATTTTCGTATACAGTTCAACATTATGTAATTAAAGTAAATGCAGAGAAACGAGATAAAATGATTGATTATCTAAAAGATAAAAATATTCATACATCGGTCCATTATCGTCCATTACATTTATTTACACAATTTAGAGACGAATCAGAATTTCCTGTAGCTGATAAAGAATGGCTTCGTATGATAACACTACCTTGTCATCTAAATATGACTGATGAAGATATTGATTATGTTATATTTTGGGTACAAGATTTCTTTTGTAATATGAAAATTGCGTAATAAAATTAATTAAAATATATTAATTTTATATATATGTCATTCAAATTAAATAAATATAACAATTATATTTCAATAGGCTATAATTGTTTTACATCTATGTTATTAAATAATTTAAAATTAAGAAAAGAGGCATATCCACTTGATTGGGTTGTTTGTACACCAGAATGGGTATTAAAATATTTTAAAACCAACTTTAAAAATTATTACTTACCTAATGAAATTGCCCAAAACAATTATTTAGGTCAAGAGTTTTATTGGGAACGTCATCATAAAATGGCAGAAGCAAACCACTTTCATTGTGAAAATAATACATCTGATAATAGTTTATCCATATATCAAGATAATAGAAATAAATATGAAAGAAGAATAGAAAGAATTAATAAACTATTAAATACAAAAGAATCTATATTATTTATTTATCAAGCCGAATATAGTATAAATTCGAGTAGTGGGGAAAAAATTGAGTTAGATTTGAAAATGAATGAAGATAAATATCATAATGATCTAATAAATCTTAAAACATTTTTTAAATCAAAATATCCAGAACAAAAAATAGATATATTAGTTATTTATTATAATTCAAATAAATATGAAACACAAATGAAAAATGATAATATTTTTATATTTAATATTGATATACCAAAAACAAATGATGATAAAATAAACCGCGAAAATGTAGAAAAATTATTAGCTCCAATATTTTAATTTTAAATCTTTGTCTGATATACTTGGATTTTCTACTTCCCAATTTATATTAAGTGATAATGGATTTATTCCCTTTTCACTTTCTTTATTATATAAAGCATTTGTTTTGTATGATACTATTGTATTATCTTCAAATATACTATATCCATGTGCAAATCCCTCTGGAATATATAGTAATTGTTTATCCTTTGAATCTAAATGAAATTCCCATATTTCACCATATGTTTCTCCTTTTCTAATATCTATCAACACATCTTTAATTTTACCATTTAATACTTGTAATAATTTTGCCTGCTGATAAGGTTCTTCTTGATAATGAAAACCTCTAATAACATTTTTATTTGATATACAAGTATTTTCTTGAACTATTTCAAAATTTATATCGTGTTTTTTTAATAATAACTCTTTATATGATTCATAAAATTCCCCACGATTATCTTTATAAATGTTTAAGACTATTATAAATGGATCCATATAATTTTCTTATATATATATTATTTTCTTATATATATATTATTTTCTTATATATAATAAAGTATAACTAACCACTAACCACTAAAATATTCAATACCGCTATAATTATAATCTGGTCTATGATGTATACATACAATATCATTATCACACTGACAATGAACTTTACCATTAATCCAATTAAATAAACTTTTTAAACCTTCCTTTAAAGGTAATTTAGGTTTCCATTCTAATTTTTCTAATATTAGATTATTATCACTATTTCTACCTCTAACGCCTAATGGTCCCTCAATATGTTTAATATTGATATTTTTATTAGCAATTTCAGAAACGTAAGATACTAATTGATTAATAGTAACCATTTCATCAGAGCCAATATTTACAGGACCTATAAATTCTGAATCCATTAACTTTAATATTCCATCAATACATTCATCTATATATAAAAATGATCTTGTTTGTTTTCCATCACCAAATAATTCAATAATTCCATTATCTTCTGCTTCAGCAACTTTTCTACATATAGCTGCAGGAGCCTTTTCTTTTCCTCCAGTCCATGTACCATATGGTCCAAAAATATTATGAAATCTAGCAATACGAATATTTAATCCTTTATTTTTATTATATGCTTGATAAATTCTTTCACTAAATATTTTTTCCCAACCATATTCTGAATCAGGATTTGCAGGATAAGCAGAAGATTCCTCACAATTAGGATTATCTGGGTCTAATTGATTATGTTCAGGATATATACAGGCAGAAGAAGAATAGAATACCTTTTTGATATTTTTAGTAGAACATACTTCACATACATTTAAATTAATCATGACAGAATTATGCATAATATCAGCATCATTTAAACCTGAAAAAATATATTCTGCACCTCCCATATCTGCTGCTAACTGATATACTTCATCTATAGTTTCGTCTATAACTAAATTAACAGAAGACCGCTTTCTTAAATCAGCAATAATAAATTCATCTGCATCGCTTTTTTTAAATTCATGCCATTTAATATCAACACCCCGAACCCAGTAACCAAGTGATTTAAGACTGGAAACTAATTGACCACCTATGAATCCACCCGCACCTAATACAACAGCCTTTTTCATATTATAAATATAACATTTATAATTATATTTATATATTAATTTAAATATAAATTTATATATAAATTTATATGTCACTGATTCATATAGTTCCTGAATTAAAAGCCCATTTTAAAAAACAGCCTATAAAGATAGCAGAATTAGGTGTTTTAAGGGGAGAAACTATACCTATAATTTTAAATAATTTTAATGTTAAAGAATATATAGGTGTTGATTTATTTGATTGTTATGAAGATAACAAAGATGGTTCTTATAAATTAATGAAAGAAAATGGAGATAATATATATAATTCATTAAATAAATTATATAACAATAAAGCAAATATTAGGTTTGAGCGAGGTTTTACAAATAAAGTGGTTGATAAATTTAATGATAAATATTTTGATTTAATATTTATAGATGCTGGTCATGAATATCCGCAAGTAAGTGAAGATATTAGATTATGGTATCCAAAAATGAAAGATAATGGTATATTTTCAGGAGACGATTATTTCTATCCCCCGGTTAAAAAAGCAGTCAATGAATTTATTGATATGCATAATTATAAATTATATAATTCAAAGGCGAAAAATCCAGATCCTACTCAAAATGAATATTGGAGTTGGTATATATTTACATAAATGTATATTAGTATAAATAATTTAAATATTATATAATAAATTATTTATAAATGAGTATTAAACTAGTAACAGATTATTGGGATAATTGTCCATGTAATATCAAACATTCAGACAAAGAAATAGGAACTAAAGAATATTTTAATGAAGTAAGTAATAGAAAATATCTTGTTGAACCACATATTTTAGAATTTGCTCGATTTGATAAATGGTGCAATAAAAAAGTATTAGAAGTAGGATGTGGTATCGGGACAGCTGCTCATTTATTTATTGAAAATGGCGCAATATATAAAGGTATAGATTTATCAAGAAAATCCATTGAAATAGCGAAACAACGATTAAAAATATTTAATTTAAATGGTATTATAGAAGAAGCAAATATAGAAAATTATTCTACTCAAGAACAATTTGATTTAATTTATAGTTTTGGTGTTCTTCATCATACTCCAGATACTCCAAAAGCTATTAGAAATATTTATAATTTATTAAAACCTGGCGGAACATTCAAACTAATGTTATACGCTAAGAATTCTTGGAAATATTTCTGTATTAAAGATGGATTAGACCGTTATGAGGCACAATCAGGTGTTCCTATAGCAGATGTATATAGCCATGATGATGTTTATAATTTATTAAAAGATTTTGATGATATTGATATTAAACAAAAACATATTTTCCCATATAAAATTCCTGAATATAAGAATTATGAATATAAAAAAGAAGATTATTTTAATAGTATGCCTGATGAATTATTTAATTGTTTAGAAAATAATTTAGGTTGGCATTTATGTATTACTTGTAAAAAAAGAAATATTTTAAATGAAATTTATTCTATAGATAATATTTCAAAACCATATGAACATATTATAATAAAGGATATGTTTGATTATAAAATGATAGATGATATTTGTGATTCTATTGGAGATATCGATAGTAATTATTGGAATGATTCAAAAATCTTTTTTAATAATTATACAAAAAAGAAAGAAATAAATGACTATTATAAGTTTCCCAAAGGTTTAAAACAAATTTCTGATTATCTAATATCTGAATCATTTGTTAAGAAACTAGAAAGTTTGACAGATATAGATAATTTAATTATTGATAATAAAATGTTTGGAGGAGGTTTAACTATATCTCCTCCTGGTGCACATCTCCAAAAACATATTGATTTTAATTTTAATTCAGATATACAATTATATAGAGCTGTAAATTTAATTATCTATTTAAATAAAGACTGGGAAGATATTGATGGTGGTAATCTTGAATTATATGATACTAATGATAATAAATACTCAATAAGTCCTATTAAAAATACAATATTTATTTTTAAATCAAATAATAATACTCCACATGGATTTTCAAAAATAACATCTGATAAATGTAGGAAATCTTTTAATTTATGGTATTATACCAAATATCCAACAGATAATGTTGATGAAATTCCTCACAAAACATTATGGTTATAAAATAATTTAAAAATATTTTTATTTTTTTTATATAATGTATTATTGCGAAAAAAGCATATCTATAATTCATATAATTCATATAAATAATTTAAATATTATATCATAAATTATTTATAAATGAGTAAAAATATAACAGTAGTTGGCGTAGGCAGATTAGGACTAGGCTTAGCATTATTAATTGAAGAAGCTGGATACAATGTATGTGGTGTAGACATACTTCCTAGTTATGTAAAATTATTAAATGATAAAATTTTTAGAACGAAAGAACCTGAATATGAAACGTTGCTTAAAAATAGTAAAAAATTTAAAGCAACTACTGATTTACAAGAAGGTCTAAATCATTCGGATATTATTTTTATTATTGTTCCAACTCCTAATGGAGGAGGTGAAAGATTTTATGATCATTCTACTTTATCAAACTTATTATTAAAAATTAATAAACATAAAATTAAAAATAAGAGTTTAATTATTGGATGCACCATAATGCCTGGATATATTAGAGATATTGCTAATTTACTAATAAAAGATTGTGAAAATACAACTATTAATTATAATCCTGAATTTATAGCACAAGGAGAAATTATAAAAGGATTTAAAAATCCCGATATTATATTGATAGGAACAAATGATGAAACTCTTGGAGATAAATTAAAAGAAATCTATAAAAATATTGCTGAAACTAATCCCAGATATTGTATATTAAAACCGATTGAAGCAGAATTGGTAAAAATTTCTATTAATGGTTTTATAACTACAAAATTATCATTTGCAAATATGATATCAGATGTTTGTGATAAATTAGGTGCTGATAAAAGTATTGTTCTTAACTCGGTTGGCGGTGATTCACGAATTGGTAATAAATATTTTAAACCAGGATATTCATTTGGAGGGCCTTGTTTTCCAAGAGACACAAAAGCATTGAGACAAGTAATTGATTCGGTAAATATTAATAGTGATTTATTGATTGCAACAACAAAATTTAATGAAGAACATTGTTTGTTCCAAACAAATCAATTATTAGAAGAAGGGAAAGAACAATATGTTATTGAAGATATATGCTATAAAGAAGGTAGTATAATTCCAATTATAGAAGAAAGTGCAAAATTAAAAATAGCGAAAAATTTAGTTAAAGCTGGTAAAAAAGTTATTATTAAAGATGAATCTCATATGATTGATGAAGTAATTAAAGAATATGGTAATATATTTGAATATAAATTAAAATAAAGAAATATATAATATTATATTATATATGAGTGAATTGATTAATATTGGAGGAGTTGGTAGTTGTATATTATCTGAAGTACTAAGAAAATTAAATCACCCCTGTTATATTTTTGATTGGAATGCAAGTTATCAGTCAGTTGTAATTGATTGTATTTTAAACTTAAAACAACCATATACATTTGAAGAAAGAAATTTTAAGAAAGCACATACATACTATAATGGTGTTAATAATACAATTGTAAATAAAGAAAACACATTTTGGGACATACATTCTTTTAAAGGAAATATGAATGATTGTATCAATATAAACGAAAAATATACCCGAAGATTAGATAGATTAAAAAAGGTACTTCAATCATCAACAAATAAAGTATTATTACGTCTAGCACATACTGTCAATTCCGACCATCCAGAAATTAATTTTAATAAAGAAAAAGATGATAAGGAGACTTGGATTAAATTTTATGAAACTTTATCTAGTAAATATAATAATATTAATTTAATTGTTATTTATAATGGTGATCCTGAAAATGGTATTAAAGACGAAAGAATAAAAAATATTACTTTTATTAATAATAAAAATATTTTTAACGATAAAAATGAATTGTATAATTATATAATTAATTTTAATGAACAATTCTTAAAATAACCTAATGTTTAATTTAATATATTATAATATCATGACAAAATTTATGAAAGTTATAATATTATAAATTTTTCTGCTGCTTTATAATTATTATCATTAATATATACTTTATTATCATTTTTTTTATTTACATAACACGCCATCCAACCATATGATGATATATCTGTGATTATATTATAATCACATTTACTTAACAAACAATAATCATATAATGGGTTATTTTTAGTAGTTCCAAATGATATTTCACTGTTATCAGAGAATTCTGTTATATAATTTTTTATCCATTTAATATCATCATCGTGATTATTATCTATCCAATTATTATGACGAGGTTTAGTTGAACCCCCAGTAAAAAAAATTAAATATATATTTTCTTCTTTCTCTTTTATTTTTTTCAGTGATTTTAATAAAAATTCATTTGTCTTTTCAAAATTTGAAATACCTTGTGAAACATTATCACCTCGTCTAATATGTATTCCTACTATTTTACAATTATTATTTTTTTTGTATATGTCATTTATATGCTGTTCGCATTCATTATTTATTTCTCCTTTTATTGTTAGCTCATTTTTGATTACTTCTCTATTTTCAAAAAAAAATTTTTCATTACAAAAATTACCTTGTAATAATGTATTGTCTTTTATATTATAAATACTTTCATGAAATGTAGAACATCCACCGCCTTCTGATACATGTATTGAGTTGTTTTGTATTTGATTATATATTTGTTTACAATTAAAATTATTAGATGATTCTTTTAAGTTAAAATGTTTTAGCAAACATTTTTGTTCATGCCATTCAAACTCTGTCTTATAGAAGATTTCAAAATTTTTAATTAATCCTATATTTCTTAAAACCGCGTATTGAAATAATTGATTTCCCAAACGTCCCTTTAATTCTATACTTAGAGTCATTATAATTTGTAATGACTATAAATCTTTATATATATACTATATTTTACTTTATATATATTTTATATTTGTATCTTTATTTTGATTATATTGTAATAAATCTATATTTCCATAATTGTAATTCTTCATTCTATAATTAATCCAATCACACGCATATGGTCTATCTGGATCTAATATTCCCGCAATACCATCTATACCTGCACCTACATCTAAATATATTGCATTTTTTATTTTAGGTAAATGATGTATTAATCCGGATTTTACATGACCTACACCATATAAATAAACTCGGGTATTTGGATCTGCGTTTTCTAACTGCTCTTTTACCATATTAATTGTATTATCTAAATTATCACAAGCAAACTTTTGTGGTATTTTTATATAATCATTAAAATATTCTAATCCAAGGTATTCTTGATATTCTTTATAACTCATCAATTCTTTTATGATGTCCAATTTGTCACCTGCTCCTAATAATCCAATTTTACCTTTAAATTGTTGAAAAAACCATTTATTCATAGTTAATCCATATAAAAATTCTGTAGGAATTGTTTTTTGACCTGGATATAATTCATGTAATTTATCTTTGTTACCTGGTTCTAAATATTCAACACAATGATAATCTGCTTTCAACCATCCTTCTCTAAAAGGGGTTATATTAAATTTATTATATGGAATAGATAGGGCTCGTCTTCCTGGTGTAGCACTACCGACAGGCTGTTTTTTTAAGAAAAAATAATCACCATCTCCAAAATGAACAAAAGATCCTCCTTCTTTATCTTTTTCTAATTTAATAATTAGATTTTTAAAATTATTTAAATCTTCCTGAAAAGTAGGATATGTTAAACTACCATTTAAAAAATTTTTATTTAAATTATGTCTTGCGCCTTCAATAATATAATTATTATTCATTATTAGTTATATTAATTATTATATTATTATTTTTAAGTAATTAATTTCATATACTTAATCATATTAAGTATTCCTTCTTCAATAGTAGTGGTTGGGTTATATCCTAATTCTTTTTTTGCCTTATCTATATTTGCATATGTAATAGGAACATCACCGATTGGAATGTCTTTTTGTATAATAATTGCTTTTTTTCCCAATAATTCTTCACAAGTACTTATTAATTTATTTAATTTAATGGGTTTATTGTTACCCAGATTAAAAATTTTATGTTCACCATTCTGCATAGATATTTTTAATTTTATACTATTAATTACTCCATTTACAATATCATCAACATATGTAAAATCGCGTTCCATATCTCCAGTACCATATCTTATAATAGATTGATTATTTTTGATTTTTGTAATAAAATTATATATAGCCATATCAGGTCTTCCTCCTGGACCATATACTGTAAAAAAACGAAATCCAATTGCTTTAAAATTATAATTTTTACAATAAAGAGATACTAATTCTTCGCACATTTTTTTAGAAAATGCATATGGACTTATAATATTATTTAATTCATCTGTTTCTGTAAAAGGAAGTTTCTTATTTTTACCATATACACTACTACTTGATGCATATATAAACAATGGTTTTATCTCCATATTGTGTATTTGTTTTAAAAGTATACTAGTAACCTCGACATTATTTCTAATAAATTTTTCAGGATATTCAGTTGATTTACGAACATTTGCATATGCAGCTAAATGTATTATTATATCAGGTTTATATTTTAATATATAATTTTCATCTTCTACATTTGCTTCAATATTAGTATAATTTTTATTTTTTGAAAGTATATCTTTATTATTTTTTTTAATATTAAAATCATAAATAAAATCATTTAAATTATCTATTCCAATAATGTTATAACCAATTTCTAATAATTTTTTAGTTAAATGAAAACCTATAAAACCACAACTGCCCGTTATTAATATTATTGTATCATTTATATTTTTTATTTCTTCAAATAATCCTTGTTTTTTACAACATTCATGATTATAACTACAATTCTTAACAGGAAAACAATGATGACACCTTTCTTTATTACAATCTCCTAATATACAATACATAATATATAAAGGATATGTCTTAAATATTTAAATTATTATATATTAAATAAGTATTTTATAAATTTAAAATATAACACATATATTTAATATAAAATGATAAATGGATTTT